>JACXTT010001076.1_pt1 | contig 46500 bp, 42 predicted proteins | sample 9270951 | NCBI WGS metagenome assembly JACXTT01 (sample SAMN15532306, study PRJNA645909) | rock metagenome | isolation source: weathered quartz diorite | place: Puerto Rico | collected 2017-06-21 | reverse complement strand
GCCACCACCTTCATGGCCGGATGATGGTTTGGCGCGAACATGAAGCCGATGCCCACCTCCTGCATGCACTGGGCGACCTTCGCCGGCGGCAGGTCGATGACCGCGCCCAGCGCCTCGAGGACGTCCGCGCTGCCCGACTTGGACGACACGCTGCGCCCGCCGTGCTTGGCGATGCGCGCGCCCGCCGCCGCCGCCACGAACATCGAGGCGGTGGAGATATTGAAGCTGGACGCGCCGTCGCCGCCGGTGCCGACGATGTCGACGAAATGCTCGTGCGCCGGCAGCTCCACCTTGGCCGACAGCTCGCGCATCACGCGCGCCGCGCCGGTGATCTCGCCCACGGTTTCCTTCTTCACGCGCAGGCCGGTGATGATCGCCGCGGTCATCAGCGGGCTCACCTCGCCGCGCATGATTTGCCGCATCAGCTCGATCATTTCGTCATGGAAGATCTCGCGGTGCTCGATCGTGCGCTGCAGGGCTTCCTGCGGCGTGATGGTGACGCGGCGCCCCACCGGCGCGTTCTGCGTCCCGCTCATGCCGCCAGCTTCAGCGGCAGGCCCAGGAAGTTGCGCAGCAGGTCGTGGCCGTACTGGGTGAGGATCGACTCGGGATGGAACTGCACGCCCTCGACGTTCAGCGTCTTGTGGCGCAGGCCCATGATCTCGTCGATGGAGCCGTCGGGGTTCTCCGTCCACGCCGTCACTTCCAGGCAGTCCGGCAGGCTGTCCTGCTCGACCACCAGCGAGTGGTAGCGCGTGGCCTCGAACGGATCCGGCAGGCCGGCGAACACGCCCTGCCCGCGGTGGCGCACCGGCGAGGTCTTGCCGTGCATGATCTGCTTGGCGCGGATCACCCTGCCGCCGAACACCTGTCCGATGGCCTGGTGGCCCAGGCACACGCCGAAGACCGGGATCTCGCCCGCCAGCTCGCGCAGCACGTCCAGCGAGACGCCGGCATCGTCCGGCGTGCCGGGGCCGGGCGAGATCATGATGTGCGAGGGCTTCAGGGCACGGATGCCGGCCAGGTCCAGCGCATCGTTGCGCACCACTTTCACCGACTGCCCCAGCTCGCCCAGGTACTGCACGAGGTTGAAGGTGAAGCTGTCGTAGTTGTCGATCATCAGGAGCATGGGGCCGCCAACAGGGGTGAGTCAGGGGGATCCAGGCCTGGCACCACCGTTTTCGTGTGATGCCAGGGCCTCGCCCGCGCGCCGAATGCGGCGCCGGGACCGCCATTGTGCTCAAACCTGCGCCGCACTGCAGCAACCACGACGTTTCCTCACGCCCGGCCGTGCTATACCGCCCCCCAGATCCTTGGCCATGCGCATCAGCATGGGGAGCGAGGTCATGAAAGTCGCCATCGGGTTCAAGGCGCATTCGGGCTGGGCCGCCGCGGTCGCGGTGGCGCTGCAGGACGAGCACCCGCATCTGGTGGACCGCCGCCGGCTTTCACTGATCGACAGCCACGACGCCGCCTGGGCCAAGCAGCCCTACCACGCCGCCGAAGGCATGACCCCCAGCCGGGCCGAGGCGCTGGTGCAACGGGGCATCGCGGCGGCCCGGGAGACCTCGGCCGCCAGCGTGAACCACTGGGTGCAGGAGTTGCGCGAGGCCGGGCACGACATCGCCGGGGGCACCGTGCTCACCGGGCCACCCATGCCGGCATGGACCACCATGCAGATCCTCGCCATGCACATCCGCATGCACCAGGCCGAGGGAAAGCTGTTTCCGGATGCGCTGGCCGCCGCGGTCGCCGCCTGCGGCCTGCCCCTGGGACTGATCCCGGAGCGGGCCCTGGACCAGTTGGAACCCTCGGCCTGCCCCTGGGCCGACGACATCGCCACGCTGGGGCGCTGGGCGGGGCCGCCGTGGGGTGCGGACCAGAAGCACGCGGCCATGGCGGCCCTGGTGATTTTCGGCGCCCGGCTGCACTGAATCGTTAGCCCCAACCCTTCACAACTCGGCAATCCAACGCGCGCATACTGCCTTCCCGCCGGAACAGGGAGGAAACACGATGCACGTCATCGCCGAACTGGAGCAGCGACTGCGCGATTCGCGCCATCTGATGGCCCTCGAGCAGGAGCATCTGCGCCGTGTGCGCGAAGCTGGCCTGGACAGCACGGACGCGGAATGGCTGCTGGAACTTCGCCAGCGCTACATCGAACGCCTGGAGAAGCGCCACGATCACATCGTGACGCGGCGCGTGGTCGCCCACGCCAAGGTCAATATCCCCCTGTCGAGCGTCGCCAGCGAAGCGGTCCCGATACCGCAGGCCCGCACCAGGCACAGCCTGCCCTGACGCCGCGCCCGTCGCGGTGGCACCAGCTCAGCGGAACAGTCGACCCGGATCGAGCATCCCGGCCGTGATGCCGGCCGCCTGCAGGTGCGCCGGCAGCGCACGGCCCAGTGCGAGGTTCGCACAGGTTTCGCCCATTGCGGCGGAAGTCTGGATGCCGTAGCCGCCCTGTGCCGCCACCCAGAAGAAATCGCGGGTGCCGGGTGCAAAGCCGCCCACCAGGTCGCCATCGGCCACGAACGAGCGCAGGCCAGCCCAGGTGCGGGTGGGCCGCCGGATGGTCATGGTGGTGGCTTCCTCGATGCGATGGATGCCCATCGCGATATCCAGCTCTTCCGGTTGCACGTCATGCGGCGACACCGGGTCGGCATTGGCCGGACAGCCCATCAACAGGCCGGCATCAGGCTTGAAGTAGAAGCTCTCCTCCACGTCCATCACGAACGGCCAGTGCGCGGTATCCACCTGCGGCGGCGGCTCGAACAGGAAGGCCGAGCGACGCCTCGGCTGGATGCCGATGGGCGCCACGCCGGCGAGCGCGGCCACCTCGTCCACCCAGGCACCGGCGGCATTCACCAGCAAGGGCGCGCGGAACGACGCGTCGCCGGCATCGACGAACCAGTGGCCCGGACCGCGTTCGATCGAGCGGATCGCCACGTCCACGCGCAGCTTGCCACCGCGCGCGCGCAGCCCCCGCAGGAAACCCTGGTGCAGTTCGTTGACGTCGATGTCCGCGGAGCCGGGTTCGAACAGGCCGATCTCGGCCGCTTCCGGTCGCAGCACCGGCACCCTGCCCCGCAGCCAGGCGCCATCGACCATGCGCACGCCATCGCCCAGCGGAGCCATCTCCTCGTACATCGCCTGCACGGCGTCCGCCTGGTCGCCGTTACCGATGATCACGGTGCCACGGGGCGTCAGGATCGGATGGCTCGCAAAGCCTTCCGGCGGGTGTTCCAGGAACGGCCGGGTGGCCCGTGTCAGCGCCCGGACCTGGGCCGAACCATAGGTCTCCGAAAACAGCGCGGCGGAACGCCCGGTGGAATGCACGCCGGCATGCTGTTCGCGCTCGAGCACCACCACGCGTGCGTGGGGGGCCATGAAATACGCCACCGAGGCGCCGGCCATGCCGGCACCAATGACGATGACATCCGCGTCCGTGATCGTACTCATGCAATGTCCGCAGCAGATTGGCGTGCCACCACGCTGGTGGCGGTAAGGTCGGCGGTGACGTTGCCGAGGGTGGCCAGCGCGTCCGGCAAGGCGTCAACCGCGAGCATCAGGCCCAGCGGGCCGACCGGCACGCCCATCGCCTGCGCCACCGGCAGGTTGGTCGCCATGAAACTCACGGCGCCCGGCAGGCCCACCGACCCGAGGCTGATCACCACGGCCAGCAAGGCGGCCGCGGCGAGCTGGGCCGCACCGACATCGATGCCGTAGGCCCAGGCGATGAAGCAGGCCGACACCACGTACTGCACCGGGCTGGTCAGCCGGAACAGGCTCACCGCCATCGGCAGCACCAGCGCGTTGACCTGCGAGGGATAGCCGAGGCGCCGCTCCGCGCTTTCCAGCATGGCCGGCAGGGAGGCGAGCGACGACTGCGTGCTGGCCGCCACGATCTGCGCCGGCACCAGTGCCGGCACGAAGCGTCGCAAGGTCTCGCCGCCCCACAGCATCGCCACCGGCAGCATCAGCAGGGTCACGGCGAGGTAAAGCAGGCACTCCACCAGCACATAGATGCCCAGCGCACTGAGCATGTGCAGGCCGGCCCGCGCGCAAACCGCGAGGATGAGCGCGAACACGCCCAGCGGCGCCACCCACAGCACCCAGCGCACGATCACGATCATGGTGTCGGCGATGGCCTGGAAGAACGTGATCACCAGCTGGCGCCGCCCGGCGTCGATGCGCGTGAGGCCGAAACCAAAGAACAGCGCAAACACCACCAGCGGCAGCATCGCGCTCTGGGCCGCCGACATGATCGCGTTGGACGGCACGATGCCGTTGAACCACTCCGCCCAGCCCACCCCGGTGGTGGTCGCCGGTGCGTGCGTGGCGACTGCGCTCTCCAGGGCATGGGTGAGCTCGTCGTTGTGCGAGAACAGCGAGAACAAGCGCGGCGCCATGGCGGCCGCGAACAGCGCACCGCCCACCAGGATCAGGATGAACGCCACGATGGCCCGTCGTGCAATGCGGCCGGAGGCCGCGGCATCGCTGGCCGTGTTCACGCCGACCACCACCAGCGCGAACACCAGCGGCACCACGGTCATCTGCAGCGCATTGAGCCACAGGCGACCGAGCGGCTGCACCACGTCGGCCACCCGCACCGCCGCGACCGGCTGCCACGCGGCGAGCGCCAGGCCGCACAAGGCGCCCAGCGCGAGGCCGATCAATACCCGGGTGGTGGCGCTCAAGGCTGCTTGCCCGGCGCAGGCAGGTGCCAGGTGGCGGCGAGGCGCCGATAGGCGTCCTCGGGCAGCAACACGAACACCGGCTGCTCCTCCGGCTTCAGCCAGGCCAGCAGGCCGCGCATGGCGGACTCCGGCATCGCCGTGCAGCCGGCGGTGGCATCGGTGGGCGACTTCCACAGGTGCGCGAAAATACAGCTGCCGCCGCCCGCCTTGCCCTGCGCATTGTGCTCGATCACGAAGCCGAGCTTGTAGCGTTGGTCGCCATCCAGGTGCAGGTCGCGACGCATCGGCTCGCTGGACCCCTCTACCGCCTTTTCGCCCACCTTTTTCGCATCGACGATCTGGTTGTAGTAGGGCGAACCATCGACGTCGACGCACCAGTCGCTCACCTGCATCGCCTGGTAAGGCATGCGGGTGTCCGCTTGCCCGGCGTAGCCGAAGACGGCGCCGATGCGGAACACACCGGCCGCGGCACGGCCATCGCCCTCATGCTTCTGCGGGCCCTGCGACTGCGCCCCGTTGAGCCCCAAGCCCCAGGCCGAGCCGGAACGGCCGACCGTCACGTCCTGCGCCGCGCCCACCGCCTTCCACGCCTGGCCGTCGCGCTCATAGGCGCGCAGCACGCCGTGGTCAGCATTCCAGTCGGGCGTCACCACCAGCACCATCTGCTTCGACTGGTGCCAGTTCGCGTCGGCCTGCGCGGCGGTCGCCTGGCCGGCGACATACGCCGCGGCGCCCACGCCCAGCATGAACACGGCATGGAGTAGGGAATGACGATGCACAGGCTTCATGGGGCTCCGGGTTCGGTACGAAGTGACTACGATTCCAGCACCTGCTGGACGCGCTCCAGGTTCGCCAGCAACTGCACGTGGCGCTGCTCGTCGCCCTCGCACAGCTGCACGAACACGCGGTCGAGCAGGTGCTGCAGCGCCGACTGGTACAGCACCGGCTGGATGTACGGCCGGTCGTCGTGCGCGGACACCAGCAGCGCGAGGTCGGCCAGCGCACGCAGCGGGTTGGAGGTGTGGCGCGTCACCGTGATCAGCAGGCCGCGCCGCTCGCGGAAGAAGCGCCCGATCTTGCACAGCGCGGGATGGCTGCCCTGCTCGGAGAACACCAACAGCACGTCCCCTGCCCCCGCGGCCGATACGCTCGCCGCCATGCGCGGCGCGTCGAAGTTGTGCACGCTGGGGATGCCCAGCAGCGACAGGCGCAAGGCGAAACTGCGCGCATAGATGTCGTCGTCGCCCAGGCCGATCATGAACACCTTGCCCTTGCATCCCGCCGCGGCGATCGCATCGGCGACGGCCTGCAGGGTTTCGGGCGAATTGATCAGGCGGGTTTCCTCTTCCGCCCCGGACTTGCGCCGCCACAGGTGCGTCGCCCGCAGCTCCTGCTCGCCGCCGGGCGCCTCGGTCGATATCTCCGCGGCGTCGCCGTTGTCGGCGCGGGCGATGGCCTCGCCCACGGAATACTTGAGGTCGGGATAGCCCTTGAAGCCCAGCTTCTGGGTGAACTTCACCACGCTGGACTGGCTGATGCCCAACGCATTGGCCAGCTGCTGCGAGGAGTAGTCGCGCAGCAGCTGGGCGTTCTCCAGGATGAAATCGGCGATGCGCCGCTCGACCGCCGACATCTGGTCGCGTTCGGAGCGGATTTTCACCAGGGGTGACATGTCAGTCGGCCAACCTTTCCAGGCCACGAATCTCCCGGATTCCCAATCCGGGCGCCTCGGTGACCGAGATCTCCGACTCGTTGAAGATCACGCCCCCGTCGATGGGGTTGTACTGGCACAGCGAGGGGCCGTCCAGGTCCACCTTGGTGATCACCGCCGACTTGGCCACCGCCACGTGCACCGCGGCCGCCACGCTGATGCTGGTTTCCAGCATGCAGCCGATCATGCACTCCACCCCGTACATGCCGGCGATGTCGGCGATGCGGATGGCGTTGGAAATGCCGCCGGTCTTCATCAGCTTGATGTTGATGATGTCGGCCGCGCGCATCTGGATCAGGTCGATCACTTCCATCGGGCCGAACACGCTCTCGTCGGCCATGATCGGGGTATGCACGCGCTCGGTGACGTAGCGCATGCCTTCCAGGTCGCGCGCCTTCACCGGCTGTTCCACCAGCTCCAGCCGCACGCCGGCGTCCTCCAGCGTCTGCAGCGCATAGACGGCCTGCTTGGCGGTCCAGCCCTGGTTGGCGTCCAGGCGCAGCAGCGCCCGGTTCTCCACCGCGGCGTAGATGGCCTTCACTCGCTCGATGTCGACGCCAATGTCCTTGCCCACCTTGATCTTCAGCGACTCGAAGCCGCGCTCCACCGCGCTCACCGAATCGGCCACCATCTTGTCGATGTAGTCCACGCTGATGGTGATGTCGGTGGTGATCACCGGGTCGCCGCCGCCCAGCAGCTTGTAAAGCGGCGCGCCGTACAGCTGGCCCCACAGGTCGTAGAGGGCGATCTCCACCGCGGCCTTGGCGCTGGTGTTCTTCTCCATCGAGCTCTGCACCAGCTGGGTGAGCCGGTTGAGGTCGGCGATGTCCTGGCCGATCAGGCGCGGCGCGATGTAGTGGCGGATCGCGTCGACGATCGACCCGTGCGTGTCGCCGGTGATGACGGCGGTGGCCGGCGCTTCGCCGTAGCCCACGTGGCCGCTATCGGTGTGCACCATCACCACGATGTCTTCGACCGTACCCACGGTACGCAACGCCGTCTTGAACGGCGTCTTCAACGGCACCCGCAACATGCCGAACTGGATGTCGGTGATCTTCATGGCGCTCGGAGGCTTCCTGTCTTCGAAAGGGAGGATGGGGTTGGCGGCGGCCATCACGGGCGAATGCGCACGATGCTGGTCATGCGGTCGACATAGCTGTGCTTGCCGTCGAACATCAGCGGCAGCAGCGGGGTCACCGACACTTCATTGAGCTTGACCCGGCGCATCGCGCCGCTGCCGTCGAGATAGCTGATGCCGCCGGTGTCGTGGATGACGTAAGGCGCGCCGTTGAGCTTGCCGATCACCATCATCACGTGGCCGGGGATATACACCAGGTCGCCGACGTTGAGCGCGAGCGCGGCCTTCATGCGCGCGTCGTGGCTGTCCTTGTCGGTGAAGGCCTGGTGCGTCAGCGCGGGGCTGATCGCCTGCTTGCTGGTATTGCGCGGCATCTGCACGCCCAGGCTGCGATAGACGTCGGATACGAAGCCGCTGCAGTCACGGCCGTCATAGGCGTGGCCCCAGCCGTAGCGTTCACCGAGGAACTTGAAGCCCTGGCGGATGAGGTTCGCCTCGGTCAGCGGCAGGTAGCCGTCGCCGGTATCGGCCACCCGCTGCACCAGCGCGGGAGAGAACGCGAGCTTGCCCTGGGTACCCTGCAACGGCAGCTCGATCACGTACGAGGCATAGGGCGACTGTCCGTTCACCGGCTGGTCGGCCGGGTGGTCCGAGAGCACGGGCACGGCCACGCCCATGTCCAGCTGCAATTGCGACAAGCCGGGCTGCTCGGGCGTGAACACCGTGGCGACGTTGTCGCCGGTGACGATGCGCACGGGCGTCCTGCCGGCATAGCCGAACACCTCGGCGGCCGATCCTTCCGCCACGTTCTCGCGCCGTGTCCACGCGGCGTAGCGCGGGCTCACCACGAACAGCCACTGGCCGTCGTGGCTTTCATGCGCGACCACCACCGGCGTCCCCGGGAACTCCGCGGTCTCCTGGAACCGATCGATGTCGTGGTCATCGGTCGAGGTGAACACGCGCAGGTCGGTGGGGAACGTGCGCAGCGCGGCACGCTGCACCACCAGGCCGTAGCGCGTGGACTGCTGCGCCGGCACGCGATCCAGCGCCAGCTGGTCGGTGAGCTCCTGCCTGAGCGTGGAGGCCACCGGCTTGCCATTCACGTCGAACAGCGGCTTGGACGGGTACTCGGACAGGTCCTTGATCCAGCCCTCCACCTTCGCGCGCTCCAGCGTGGCCGGCAGCGCCTTCAGGTCGTGCATGGACGGATCGACCTGCAGCAGCCGGGCGTTCTGTGCCTGGATGGTCGCGCTGTCCAGCAGCACACGGTCCGGCTGCGCCAGTTGCTTGATCCAGAAGTCCGGCGTGAGCATTGCGTTGTTGCTGACGCCAATGACGCCCGAGGGCGGCACGGGGACCGTGTCCGGGCCCTTGTCGGCCATGGCGGGCGCGACGGCAAGACTGGCGGCGAACACGAACGCAACGCGGGGCAAGAATCGCATGATGGTTTCCTACGCAATGGCCAGCGACGACATGACCGACGCCACCAGCAGACCGAACGCGGTACCGAGGATATAGCCCAGCAAGGCCAGCAGGATGCCCACCGGCACCAGCGAGCGCGAATAGCTGGCGGCCAGGATCGGCGTCGCCGCCACACCGCCGATGCAGGCGAGCGAGGAGATGCCGCACAGGTACAGGTCGAAGTGGAACACGCGCGCCGCCAGCGCGAGCAGCAGCGCATGGATGGCGATAATGCAGACGCCGCACATCAGGTAGAGCGGCGCCGAACCGATGCCTTCGAAATTGCTCTGCGACGCCAGCACCGCCACCACGCTGATCAGCATGGCGCTGGAAATGGTATTGGCGCCCGCGAAACGCGCCAGCGGCGTCTGCGCCGCGACCAGGCCGAAGCCGGTGGCCAGCATGATGGTCCAGGTCGTGGGCGAAACCATGTCGGTGGTCGGCAGGCGGTCGGCCAGCCACGCGGAGACGGCGCCGACCAGCAAGGCCATGCCCAGCCACAGCAGCACGTTGTCCGGCGTGGTCGGCCCGTGGCTGCGCGTCTCCTCCACCACCATGTCCGCACTGGACCGGGCGCGCGTCCAGCGATTGAAGCTGGTCGCCAGCCGGCCCAGGCCGAACAGCACCACCACCCACATGGAGTAGCACAGCGCGTCCGTGAGCAGGGACATGGCCAGCAGCCGGTCCGGCATGCCGATGGCCTGTTTCACCGCCACCATGTTGGCGGTTCCGCCGACCCAGCTGCCGGAAAGCGCCGCCAGGGGTTGCCAGGCATTGCCCGATAACCAGTAGCGGAACATCAGGAAGGTCGCGATGAACGCCACGAACAGGCAGACCATGGTGACGAAGAACACCGCGAGAACACGCGGCCCCAGGCGCAAGATCGCGAGCAGGTCGCAATTGATCATCAGCAGGAACAGCAGGGCCGGCACCATGTGCCCGATCAGCATGGTCTGCGCGCCACGGATCTCGTCGGTGACCTGCCACAGGCCCGTCACCGCCAGCGCCGTCACCAGCAGGTAGGTGAGCACGATCGGCGGCAGTACCTCGAAAAACCGCCATTTGAAGCGTCTTTCCAAGGCGGGAAACAGCCCCGCCGCCAACAACATGACAGCGAGATAAGGCCAGGCCGTGTGGATCATGCGTCCCCTCTGGTTCCCCTGATCGCCTGCCTTGGAATATATAATTCAGGCAGATTTCGACTGAAGCATAAATTATTGACCGCTGATTGCAAGCGTGCTACACAGCGATGTCGCCATTTCTTGCGAGGGGAGTTGCAGGTGAAGATGGCCAGGACTTCCATGTTCTTGCGGACCCGTCGCGCCGTGCCGGCCGCGCTCGCCCTTGCCTGTCTGCTGGCTGTCGGCGCGCCCCGCGCATCGACGGCTCCCTCACCCGTGCAGCATGCCATCGCGCTCATCGACGCGGGGCAATTCAAGTCGGCAGAAACCGACATTGCCGCGGTGTTGGCCCAGCCCGGGCTTCCGGCGGGCACGCGCGATGAACTGCTGTTCCAGCGCGAGCGCATGCGCCGCATCCTGATCGACTTCACCCTCGATGCCGACGCCGCCAAGGCACGCATCCGCAAGCAGGTGCCCGACCTCACCGACGCCGAGTTCGCCCGCTGGGACCAGCAGGGCCTGCTCGAGCACATGGTGATCGACGGGCGCACGCTCTATTTCAAGCGCGCACCCGGCAACCTGTTCCTGCTGAGCAAGGAAGCGGCCGCCCGACGCAGCAAGCCCGCGCCCTCGAATGACGACCCGATGGAAACGCTCAACGAGCATCATCGCGCCGCGCGCACCGAGGCACTCGCCACGCACCGCAGCAACGTGACGCCCAACCATGTGCGGGTGACCGAGACGGTCACCGTCGATGCGGACGCGGTGCCGGCCGGCGAGACCATTCGCGCCTGGCTGCCCTTCCCGCGCGAACTGCCGGGCCAGCAGGAGCAGGTGCGCCTGGTCGACAGCCAGCCGTCGGGCGCGAACGTGGCGCCGGCCTCCACCATGCAGCGCACGGCCTACCTGGAGAAGCAGGCCGTCGCCGGCAAGCCGACGACGTTCGTGCTCACCTACGAACTCACCATCTATGCGCAATACCACGACATCGATGGCAGCAAGGTGGTCGCGCCCAGGCTCACGCCCGAGCTGAAGCCGTACGTGGAGGAGCGCGCGCCGCACATCGTGTTCACCGACGACCTGCGCGCGTTCTCGCGCAAGGTGGTGGGCAACGAGACGAATCCTTATCGCATCGCGCAGAAGCTGTTCGCCGCGGTGGACCAGATTCCCTGGGCCGGCGCGCGCGAATACTCCACCATCAGCAATCTCAGCGACTACACGCTGCACGCCGGCCACGGCGATTGCGGCCAGCAGACCATGCTGCTGATCACGCTGCTGCGCCTCAATGGCATTCCGGCCCGCTGGCAGTCGGGCTGGATCTTCTCGGACGGCAAGTACAACAACATCCACGACTGGGGCCAGCTCTATCTCGCGCCCTACGGCTGGGTGCCGATGGACGTGACGTTCGGGCAGCTGCACCCGGGCCAGGGGGACGACCCGGCCTTGCAGTGGTTCTACCTGGGCGGCCTCGACGCGTACCGCATCGCCTTCAACAGCGACTTCAGCCAGCCCTTCGTGCCGCCCAAGCAGCACTTCCGCTCCGAGACCGTGGACTCGCAACGCGGCGAGCTCGAGTGGCGCGGCGGCAACTTGTACTTCAACCAGTGGGACTACGACTTCACTTGGCAGCTCCTGCCCGTGCCTGAGCGCACCAGCAGGTAAGCCGCTTTCACATCAACGACGGCAAGAACCGGGGGAGACGGGGAGATGGTCAGTCGTACTTTTCGCAGGACCGTGCTGTGCATGGCGCTTGGGCTTGGATTGGCCTCGATGGCTGCGCCACCGGCACACGCGGGCAACAACGACGGCACGGTGGTAGGCCACACCGAGGCCGGCGCCGTGGTCACCATCAACAACGCGCAGACGGGTTTCACGCGCACGGTGACGGCTGATGCCAAGGGCAACTACCGCATTCCGTTCCTGCCGGTGGGCGACTACGTCCTCACCGTCGCCAAGGACGGCAAGGAACTGACCGCGCCGGCCAACGTGACGGTCACGCTGGGCAATGCCACCACGGTGAACCTCGGGGGCAACGCGAAGAACCTCGACGCGGTGAACGTCACCGGCACGGCGATCATTACCGCGGTGGACGTCACCTCCACCGAATCGGCCACCAACATCTCGCGCGAGGAGCTGCGCCGCCTGCCGGTGGACCAGAACATCGCCTCCGTGGCGCAGCTCGCGCCCGGCGTGGTGAAGGGCGCATCGTCGTTCGGCGGCCTGTCCTTCGGTGGTTCGTCGGTGGCCGAGAACGCCATCTACGTGAACGGCCTCAACGTCACCGATTTCTACAACCGCAATGGCTACTCCGAGGCGCCGTTCAACTTCTACCAGGAGTTCCAGGTGAAGACCGGCGGCTACTCGGTGGAATTCGGCCGCACCACCGGCGGCGTGATCAACGCCGTGGTGCGCTCGGGCACCAACGAGTTCCACAGCGGCGTGGAAATGACCATGGAGCCGGGCGCATGGCATTCCGAGGCGGAGGACCGCTACGACAGCAGCGGCAATCGCTACCTCACCGCCAGCAAGGACCGCGATTCGTTGATGAAGACGAACGTGTGGGCCTCCGGCCCGATCGTGAAGGACAAGCTGTTCTTCTTCGCCATGTACGAGGCGCGCGGTGAATCGCCGCGCAACACCAATGACGAAGGCACCACGCTCACCAGCAACAGCGCCAGCCCGGGCTTCTGGGGCACCACCATCGACTGGCGCATCAACGACAGCAACCTGCTCTCGCTGATGGCCTTCTCGGACAGGGACAAGAACACCGGTACGGTCTACAACTACGACTACGACACCGACACCATCGGCGCCAAGACCAACGAGATCTATACCGATACCGGCGGCAAGAACTGGTCGCTGACCTATACCAACTACTTCACCGACAACCTCTCGATGAAGGTGCTGTACGGCGAGAACCGCCGCGAGTCGTTCACCCGCTCGCTGGCGGACATCGAGTGCAACCACGTCGCCGCCACCAACGCGGTCGCCAAGCCGGACGTTCCCCTCGGCTGCACCACCAGCACGTCCGTCTCCAAGCGCAACGACAAGCGCAAGGAAGGCCGTGTCGACTTCGAGTGGAAGCTGGGCGACCACCTGCTGCGCTTCGGCTACGACCACGAGGACGACGACTCCGACTATGCCCGCCACTACCCCGGCCCGGGCGCGATCTACTACAACGTCTACGCCGCCACGCCGGGCTCGTCGATTCCCAACCCCAACGGCGGCGGCGTCGTCCCCGCCGGCTACAACGGCTACGTGCGCGCTCGCCGTTACGAAATCGCCGGCAATTTCGACACCACCAACAATGCCCTCTACCTGGAGGACAACTGGCAGGTCACCCCGACCCTGCTGCTGAACGCCGGCATCCGCCGCGACGGCTTCGACAACATGGATGCCGCCGGCCACAGCTACATCAAGATGGACAACATGTGGGCGCCGCGCTTCGGCTTCTCGTGGGACATGCACGGTGACGGCACCACCAAGCTCTACGGCAACCTGGGGCGCTACTACCTGCCGGTCGCCAACGTCATCAACATCAAGCAGGCCGGCGGCCTGCTCGACGAGCGCACCTACTACGCCTTCGGCGGCTGGCAGACGCTGACCGACGCCAACGGCAACCAGTACGCCATGCCCATCCTTGGCCCGCAGCTCGGCGGCGTGGACACTTCGCAGGGCAACGGCACCGTGGGCGACCTGCGTTCGGAAGTGAACAAGAACATGGACCAGGTGTACCAGGACGAACTCATCCTGGGCTTCCAGCAGATGATCGACGACAAGTGGTCCTGGGGCGTCAACGGCACCTACCGCAAGCTGCACAACGCGATCGACGACATGGAGATCAGCGCTACCGGCAAGTGCGGCCCGGATGGCTACATCGGCTGGGTGATGGGCAACCCCGGCAAGAAGAACACCGTCTGGGGCGACACCAACTGCGACGGCACGCCGGACGGCTGGGTCACGGTGGACACCTCCAAGGAAGGCTGGGCGATGTACGACGCCGACGGCAACTACCTCGGTCAGCGTGGCTGGGTGAAGCCCAAGCGCACTTATACCGCCCTGGAGTTCCAGATCGACCGCGCCTGGGACGAGAAGTGGGCGTTCAACGCCTCCTACGTGCTGTCGTGGAACCGCGGCAACGCCGAGGGTCCGGTCAATTCCGATACCGACTTCGACGACACCGGCCGTACCGAGAACTTCGACAACCCGTGGGTCAACTTCGGCGGCGACGGCTACCTGCCGAACGACCGCCGCCACCAGATCAAGATGCGCGGCACCTATGCCATCACCCCGAACTGGCAGGTGGGCGGCGACCTCAACATCGCTTCGGGCGGCCCGATCACCGGCTTCGGCGTGGGCAATCCGTACGACGACACCAATTACCACAGCTATTTCATCTGCGTGGCCAATTGCGACTCGCCCCGTTCGGAAGACCGCGTGTACCAGTCCTCGCCGCGCGGCAAGTACGGCCGCATGCCGTGGACCTACAACCTCGGCGCCAGCCTCACCTACCTGCGGCCGCTCGGCGACAAGGGCCAGCTGCGCGTGAAGTTCGCGGTCTACAACCTGTTCAACGAGCAGCAGACCATCGCGGTGGACCAGGACCTGCAGACCACCATCTCCAACGCCACCAGCTCCACCTTCAAGCAGCCGCTCCGTTTCCAGCAGCCTCGTTTCGCCCAGCTCACCGTCTCGGTCGATTTCTGACTTGACCGTCCCCACCGGCAGCCCACATCGTGTGGGCTGCCGTTTTTTTCATCCGCGACCGACGCCCGAGCCCGCCATGACCGAAGCCGCCTCCCCGGACACACCCGCCATCCCGCGCTTCGACGGTGTCGACCTGCAGGCGCTGGCCGGCCGCGTGCCGACCCCTTTCCACGCGTACTCGGCCAGCGCCATCCGCGAGCGCATCCGCTCGCTGCAACAGGCGCTGCATGGGGTGGACGCCCTGGTCTGCTACGCGGTCAAGGCCAACTCCAGCCTCGCCATCCTCAGCCTGATGCATGAACACGGGGTGGGCGCCGACATCGTCTCCTCCGGCGAGTTGTGGCGCGCGCTGCGTGCGGGCATTCCGCCCGAGCGCATCGTCTTCTCCGGCGTGGGCAAGAGCGAGCAGGAGATCGCCGAGGCCCTGGCCGCCAACATCCTGCGTTTCAACGTGGAGTCCCACGACGAACTGCTGACCCTGCAACGGTTGTCCGCATCGCGTGACATCACCGCGCGCGCCTCGGTGCGCATCAATCCGGACGTTGATGCCCTCACCCACGCCAAGATTTCCACCGGCAAGGCAGAGAACAAGTTTGGTGTCAGCATCGACGAGGCCCGGCGCTGGTTCGCCGAGAAGGCCACGCTGAGCCATGTGCAGCTCGACGGCCTGCACGTGCACATCGGCTCGCAGATCCTCAGCCTCGATCCGTTCCGCGAAGCTTTCAAGCGCGTGGCCAGCTTCTGGCGCGAACTTGAGACGGCCGGCCACGCCATTACCAGCATCGACGTCGGTGGCGGCCTGGGTGTGCGCTACCGCGAAGGACACGATCATCCGGTGGATGCCGCGGCCTATGTCAGCGTGGTCCGCACCGCGCTCGAAGGCTTCACGGGCCGCCTGCTGTTCGAGCCGGGCCGCTACCTGGTCGCCGAGGCCGGCGTGTTGCTCACCCGGGTCATTCGCATCAAGCATGGCGAGCAGCGCAAGTTCCTGATACTCGACGCCGCCATGAACGACTTGCTGAGGCCGAGCCTGTACGATGCCTGGCATGACATCGTGCCCGTGCATGGGGAGACACGAGCGATGACGGAGTACGACATCGTAGGTCCCGTCTGCGAGACAGGTGACACTTTCGCCCGCGGCCGGGCCATGCCCGAATGCGCGGCCGGCGACCTGCTGATGATCCGCACCACCGGCGCCTACGGCGCCTCCATGGCCTCCACTTACAACTCGCGACCGCTCGCGGCCGAAGTGCTGCTCGATCGCGGGAGCTATGCCATGGTGCGCCAGCGCCAAAGCTTCGAAGACATGATCGCCGGCGAGCAGCCGGCCCGACACTGGGAGACGGCATGAAGGGCTTGAACATTCTTGGTAGCGCGATCGTCCTTGCACTGGCTTTCGGCGGCACCGCGTCCGCCGCCCAGCAAGATCCGCCGATCACGCTGGATACCCATGTCGATATTCCCTTTGGCCTGATGCATGAGACGCGCTTCGACGTCGGCAAGTCCACGCCGTTGCAGGTGGACCTGGACAAGATGAAGCGCGGCGGCCTCGACGCCGTGTTCTTCATCGTCTACGTCGAGCAGGGCCCACTGACGCCGGAAGGCTACAAGCATGCGATGGACGAGGCGAAGCAGAAATACGACGCCATCGACCTGATGGTGCACACCTACCCCGACCGCATTGCCCTGGCCACTTCACCGGCACAGGTGCGCGCGAACAAGGCGGCCGGCAAGCTGTCGGCAATGATCGGCGTCGAGAACGGCTATTCTCTGGGACACGACATCAAGAATCTGGACGCGGCCTACAAGCGGGGTGCGCGCTACGTGGGCCTTGCCCACATGGGCAACAACGACCTGTGCACCAGCTCGACGCCGGAAGCGAGCCTGGGCGATGCACCGCTGCCCGAGTACGGCCTCACCGACTTCGGACGCGCCGTCGTCAAGCGCGATAACGAACTGGGCATCATGGTTGACGTTTCGCATTCGTCCGACCAGTGCGTGCGCGACGTGCTGGCCCTGTCCACTTCACCCGTCATCGCCTCGCATTCGTCAGCGCGAGCGCTCGATATCCACCCGCGCAATCTCTCCGATGAACTGCTGCGCGCGATCGCTGCCAAGGGCGGCGTGATCCAGGTGGTCGCCGTGCAGGACTTCATCCGGCTCGACCCGGCCCGTGAGCTTGCGACGAAGGCGTTGCAGGCCCAGGTCGCCAAACAGGCCGGCGACAAGGAATTCGACAGTGAGAAGCACGAATACCTGCCGACCTACATCGAGGGTATGAAACGCATCGATGCGGCCCTGCCGCCGCCGACCGTCGATGACTATGTTGCGCACATCAAGCACATCGTCGAAGTCGCGGGCATCGATCATGTGGGCGTCGCCTCGGATTTCGACGGCGGCGGCGGCGTCGCCGGATGGAACGACGCGACCCAGACGCGCAATCTCACCGCCGCATTGCGGCGCGCCGGCTTCAGCGATCAGGACATCGCCAAGATCTGGGGCGGCAATCTCTTGCGCGTGTGGGGCGAAGTGGAGCAGCGCGCCACGGCAGGTCATGCGAAGCACTGAGTGCTCGGCTACGCGATGGCCGCGCGCACGCCGCGTTGCCATCGCGTTTCTGGGAGCGACGCTCGCCACGTCGGCGCTGGCTGCTCAACCTGAGCCCAAGCTCGATGCCATCGTCGATACGGTGGCAACGCGTTACCACCTCGCTGGTGTGGCGGTCGGCGTGATCGATCACGGCGAGGTCGTCTACACGCGAACACTGGGTGAGCGTGTCGCGGGCTCGGGTGAAACGATCACGCCCGATACGTTGTTCAAGATCGCCTCCAACAGCAAGGCCATGACCGGCGCCCTGCTTGCCCGCCTGGTGCAGCAGGGCAAGCTGCACTGGGATGACCCGGTTCGCCGGTACCTGCCCGGTTTTCGCATGAACGACCCCTGGGTCACCGAACACATGCAGGTGGGCGACCTGCTCACGCATCGCAGCGGCCTGGGCGAAGGCGCGGGCGACCTGATGCTATGGCCCGAACCCAATGCCTTCACCCGGAAGGACATCCTCCACGGACTCGCCTACCTCAAGCCGGCCTACAGCTTCCGCGCGGGCTATGCGTACGACAACCTGCTCTACGTGATCGCCGGCGAGGTCGCCGCAGCGGCAGGGCATGACAGCTATGACGCGCTGCTGCGCCACGAAGTGTTCGAGCCGCTGGGCCTTTCACGCTGCCAGATCGGTCGCTGGGACCGCGATGCGGTGGGCAACGTGGCGCAGCCGCACGCGCGCGAAGACGGCCGCAACGTGGTCGTCTTCGCGGACGATGCCATCGTCCCCGACATCACCTCCGCCGCCGCAGGCGGCGTGCGCTGCAGCCTCGACGACATGCTCGTATGGGCCCGCAACTGGCTGGCGCCCACGCCGGCGCAGCTCGCCTGGCTGACGCCCGCGCAACGGCAGATCCTGTGGACGCCGTACACGCCCATGCCGATCTCGAAACGTCGCCGCGAGTGGGATGGTACGCGCTTCTATGCCTACGGCTACGGCTGGCGTCTCGCCGATGTCGATGGCCAGTTCACCGTGTCGCACACCGGTACGCTGTCGGGCATGTACTCGGCGATGGTCCTTCTGCCGAACCGGCAGTCCGGTTTCGTGGTGCTGATCAACAGCGAAGCCGAAGACGCGCGGACCGTGCTTATCGAGGCGCTGACCAAGCACTTCACCGCACCCGCCGATCCGCACGATGTGACGTGGTATGCCGACCAGCTCGATGCCGCGGCATCCGCACCCGAACACAAGGTGCCCGAGCCGGTCTCGCGGCCGGCCACCGTAAAGGAACTCTCAGCCCAGCTGGGCCAGTGGCGCGATCCCTGGTTTGGCACCATCACCTTGTGCCCGCGCGAGGGCGCAGTGCGTTTCACGGCCACCAAGTCGCCGCGCCTGGCCGGCACGGTGATGCGCGCAGGGCAGCGCTACCTGGTGCACTGGGACAAGGGCGAAGTCGACGCTTGGATGGATTTCCCCACACATCCGGGTGAGACGATGCACATGAGCAAGGTCGACCCGGCTGCTGATTTCAGCAATGACTTCGAGGACCTGGCCTTCCACCGGGAGCATGGCTGTGAATAGTGTCCTTCGCCCTGCCCTCTTCCTCATCGCCCTGCTGCTGGGCACACCCGCGATGGCGGACAGCACGCCCACGCTGTCGCCGGCGAAGACCGCCGAGCAGGCGGGGCTGGTGGACATCCGCCAGCTCGCACCCGGCATCGCCGAAGACATCAAATACGCAGGCAGCGACAACTTCGTGGGAACACCGGTGGACGGCTATCTCGCACCCAAGTGCTTCCTGCTCAAGCCCGCCGCCGAAGCGCTGGCGCGCGTGGAGCGCGACCTGCGCCCACAGCATCGCCGCCTGCAGATTTTCGACTGCTATCGCCCCGCGCGCGCGGTGGCGCATTTCGTTCGCTGGGCCGGCGACCTTTCCGACCAGCGCACCAAGCCCGCGCATTATCCCGAACTGGACAAGCGCGCCCTGCTCGGCGACTACATCGCCCCGGTATCCGGCCACAGTCGCGGCGCCACGACGGATCTCACCCTGATGCAGTGCGATGCCGACGACGCGCACTGCAAGCCGCTCGACATGGGCACCTCGTTCGATTACTTCGGCACGCTGGCGAACACCGAATCACCGCAGGCGACCCCGGCACAACACGCCAACCGCGAATTGCTGCGCGCCGCGATGGAACGCGAAGGCTTCCGCAACTACGCGATGGAATGGTGGCATTACACCCTGACACCCGAGCCCACGCCCGACACGATCTACGACGTGCCGGTGCAGTGACCGCCCACTTCCGACGACAAGGTTCGTACCGATGCGCACGTTCGCCTTGCTGTGCCCCCTGCTGCTGTGTGCCACCAGCCTTGCTGCCTCGCCCGACGCGGCCGGGATCGACACGATGATGAAGGCCTACCAGGGCCAAGTGCCCAGTGCGTCGCTGCTGGTCATCAAGGACGGCAAGGCAGTGCTGCGCAAGAGTTACGGCCTGGCCAACCTGGAGTCGCGCGAGGCAGCCACGCCCGACACCAATTACCGACTGGCCTCGGTGAGCAAGCAGTTCACCGCGGCGGGCATCCTGCTGCTGTCGGAGCGCGGCAAGCTCTCGCTCGATGACCGCGTGCGGCGCTGGCTACCCGAACTCAACGCTGCCCATGACCCCATCACCATCCGGCAGCTGCTGGACCACAGCGGCGGCCTGATCGACTACGAAGACCTGATGCCGGCCGACGCCACCGACCAGATCAGTGATGCCGGCGTACTGAAGCTGCTCGCCGCCGAGCCGCGCAGCTACTTCCCTCCCGGCACGTCGTATCGCTACAGCAATGGCGGCTACGTGCTGCTGGGCCTGATCATCGAACGGGCTTCCGGACAGACCCTGCCGGACTTCCTGCGCCAGCACATCTTCCGGCCGCTGGGCATGACGCATACCCTGCTCTATCAGCGCGACGGGCCCGACGTGGCCCATCGCGCCTACGGCTACAGCGAAGAAGGCGGCCGCTGGACGCGCACCGACCAGAGCCCCACCAGCGCCACGCGGGGCGATGGCGGCATCTATTCGTCGATCGACGACATGGCGAAATGGGACGCGGCGCTGTACGACCGGCGCCTGCTCTCCGACGCTTCGCGCACCGCGGCCTTCAGCGCGCAGAACAAGGTGACGGGCGAAGAGGACGTCGACAGCTACGGCTTCGGCTGGCGCATCCACGGCGAGGTGCGCTGGCACTCGGGCGAAACCATGGGCTTCCGCAACGTGATCATCCGCTGGCCGAAGCAGCACCTCACCGTGGTGATGCTGACCAATCGCAACGATCCCGAGCCGTATCACACGGCGCTGGCGATCGGGCAGAAGTATCTGGGCGAGTGATCCGTATCGATCGGAACGGCGCCACCGGACGCCGGCCTTGCGGATCGCGCTAGCACACCGTTCCACTGGATGGACGCCGACCACGCGGAGCACCGACCCGGTCGAACGCCCCCGGGGGAGCGTTCGTTCCCCCGGGGGCATGCACGTGATCGACGCCTGGCGGCGCGCCCGTCAGTTGCTGGCGACGCCCACCGTCTGCATGGCCACGCAGGCATCGCCTGCGCACTCGATCTGCACCTCACCGGAGGCCGGGCACTGCGAGCGGAACATCGCCTTCTGCCCATCGACCATCATGACGTGGATGGCGCGATCGCACTGGTGCGCGGCGGCAACGTTCTGGGCGGCATTGAACATCGGCCGGCTGATGCGGGCGTCCAGGCTGGCGAGGCCGTTGGTGTTCGCCGAAGACGGCGCCACGTAGGTCCCGGCCTGGGTCGCGCTGGAAGCAGGATGGTCGGTCGCGGCGGTAGCCGACGACGGCACCAGCACGTTCAGCTTGTTCGGGTAGTGATGCGACGCGCCGTCGGAGAAATCGACCACGATGCCGATCAGTCCGCCGAACAGGATATTGCCCCACACCATGCCGCGGATGCTCGCGTCGTACGACTGCCGGGCGATCTGCTGGCCATCCTTCTGGCAGCTCACGCTGAGGTCGTGCGAGGAGCGATGGACCACGGCGGTGCCCGGCGTCATGACGCGCACTTCGCCCTGGCCGTTGCTCAACGTACAGTCGGCGCGGATGCTCTGGTCCGCGGCACGCGTTTCGACTTCCACCTTCTGATAGCGACCACCCACGATCGACGCGCACGCAGTCATGCTCAAAGCGCACGCGACGACGGCGCCCTTCTTCCATAAGTTGTTCATGTCACTCCCCTGACTTGGCCTTCCGCGTGTTCACCGGATGATCCCCCTGGATGTCCGTACCACAGAAGGTGAAACAGACGGCAGAACTACGCGTCACGTTCGTATTGCGCGAACGTGCTGTCGTTCGAAAAGGAACGCACGACAGGCCGCACGACAGCCAGCCCCCGATAGCTGTCATGGCGCTTTTTTATACGAGACGCCGAAAAAAAACGAGGGGTGCGCTACCTGGCCTTATGGCCTACCCAGGGCAGGGCCGGAAAAGGCAAGAACTTGCGACGTGTAGCTTTCGACGACCAGGCTGAAGGGCCGGTTGTCCTGATCGAACAGCACGGCGCGGTGTTGCAGCACGTGATCGGGAATATCGAGCTTGCCACCCTTCGATGCCGGCAGAGCCGCGCCGTTCTCCCACCCCTGCGGCAGCGGCGACCACAGCAGCTCGGCGGACAGCGTCTGACGACGGAAATGCAGTGGCTGCACCACCTTGCCGAACGGCGTATCGGTGGTGTCCAGATCGTGGTTCATGGCTTCGGTAAGGCGCGAAGGCACGTACCAGTTGTCCGCCTCGGACAGCACGCGCTCACCGCAGGCCAGCTGCACGCGGCGATAGCGCACGGGCTCGTCCGGACCGATGGCGAGCTGCCTGCGTGCCTCCTCGGGCAACGGCTTGTCCTCGCCATGCACGCGCTCGGCCACCACCTTCGCCTCGGCAGCGAGATGATGCGCGCCGCACCAGCGCTCCAGCGTCAGCGTCGCACTGGGATGGCTCAGCAGGTCGGCATTGAGCGTCTGCAGCAACGCCAGCACTTCGACCCGCGAGGTGGCGTCGTCGCGCCACGGCGCGTCCGGCGCACGCGCCGGTGCCGGCGTCACCAGCAGGCTGCCCCCCAGACCGATCGCGCAGGCCGCGGCCGCGCCTCGACGGATCGCGCGCATGCTCACAGGCCCTTCGCGGCCTGCGCCACGGCGCGGAACAGCGCGCGGCCCTTGTTCATCGTCTCCTCCCATTCGGACGCGGGATCGGAGTCGTAAACGATGCCTGCGCCGGCCTGGACGTGCAGGCGTCCATCCTGGATCACCGCGGTACGGATCGCGATGGCGGTGTCCGCATCGCCCCACCAGCCGATCCAGCCGATCGCGCCGGCGTAGATGTTGCGCTTGTAGGGCTCGAGCTCCTGGATGATCTCCAGTGCGCGGATCTTCGGCGCGCCGCTGAGCGTGCCCGCCGGGAAGGTGGCCTTGAGCACGTCCATGTAGCCCACGTCCGGGCGCACGTCGCCCTGTACCTGCGAGACGATGTGCATCACGTGCGAGTAGCGCTCGACCACGAAGGATTCGCTCACCTCGACGCTGCCGGTCTCGCTGATGCGGCCGATGTCGTTGCGTCCCAGGTCGATCAGCATCACGTGTTCGGCGCGCTCCTTCGGATCGGCCAGCAGCTCGGCTTCCAGCGCCTGGTCTTCCTCGTCGGTGGCGCCACGCTTGCGCGTGCCGGCGAGCGGGCGCACCACCACCTTGCCGTCCTTCAGGCGGGCGAGGATTTCCGGCGAGGAACCCACGATCTGCGTCTGGCCGAGATCGACGAAATACATGTACGGCGACGGGTTCAGCGCGCGCAGCGCGCGGTACACGTCCACCGGGCGCGCGTTGAAGCCTACGCTCAGGCGCTGCGAAGGCACCACCTGGAAGATGTCGCCGGCGCGGATGTATTCCTTCGCGCGCTCCACCATCGCCTCGAACTCCTCCTTGGTGAAGGAGGACTTGAAGTCGCTTTCATCCAGTGCCGTGCTCTGGTTGAGCTGCGGGTACGACACGCCGCTCTGGCGCAGGCGATAGACCAGCGCGTCCAGGCGGCGCTGCGCCTCGGCATAGGCATGCGGCTGCGAAGGATCGGCATGCACGATCAGGTACAGGCGGCCCTTGAGGTTGTCGAATACGGCCACTTCCTCGGCCAGCATCAGCAACACGTCGGGCGTGCCGAGCTCGTCCGCTCGATCCCACTGCGCCAGGCGCGGCTCGATATAGCCGATGGTCTCGAAGCCGAAGTAGCCCACCAGCCCCCCCGTGAAGGCGGGCAGCTGCGGCAGGCGCGGCACGTCGTACTGCTTGCGCAGTACTTCGATCTCGGCGAGCGGATCCTCGACGTGGCGACGCTCGGTCACTTCACCGGCATCCTCCACTTCCAGTTCATGGCCGCGCAGGCGGTACACCCGTTTCGCAGGCAGGCCGATGATCGAATAGCGCCCCCAGGTGGCGCCGCCCTCGACCGATTCGAACAGGAAGGTATACGGGCCGTCGGCCAGCTTCAGGTACACCGAGAGCGGCGTGTCGAGGTCGGAGAACACCTCGCGCACCAGCGGGATGCGGGTATGGCCCTGCGCTGCCAGTGCGTCGAATTCGTCGCGGGAAATCACGTGGGGAGTGTCCAGTGGGGCGAGCTTGAACGGCCATTGTAGGGGCCTCGAGCGGCGAACCGAAATCCATGCACCGCTTGTCCGCGCGCGACGGCGCGCCTAACCTTGCCCCATCGGTGCATGACGCGGCATCTGCAGGGGAATCCAGGGTATGGACCACAGTTGTCTGATCCTTTCCGGACGCCTGCTCGACGGGCAGGACCTCGCGACGGTCCAGGCACGCCTGGCGGCGGCTTTCGGCATGGAAATGGCGGGCTTTCGCGAGCGCGTATTCGAGCGTGCGCCCCTGATCATCCGCCGCGGCCTGGACGCCGCCACCGCCGAAGCCCAGGCGGCACAGCTGCGCGGGATGGGCGTGGAAGCCGACGTGCTGCCCGACAGCGATCGCCTGGCCTGGCTGCGCCGGGACGGGCAGATCCGCGGCCCCATTCCCGAGCAGGCCCTGGCCCGCTATGCCCATGCGGGCGACCAGTGGTGCCACGACGGCGGCCAGGCCTGGTTCGACTGGGTGCATGCGGCCTCGACCCTGCCACCGCTGCCCGAACCCGAGCCGGAGGACGTGGCGGCGGAAGCCGCCGCCGCCCACGAACCGCCGCCCCTGGAGTCGTTGGTGGAGCCGCCTCCGTTGCCACCGCCAGCGTCGATCCCGCCGCCAACCCCGGCCGCCAAGGCACCCCTGTCCACCGCCGCGGTGGTGGCCGTTCTGTTCGGACTGCTGGTGCTGCTGTATCGCCCGTTGTCGCCGCTCGCCGTGCTGCTGGCGCTGGGCGTGCTGATCCATCTCATGCGACGCCCGCTGCTGCGCGGCCGGGTGTTCGCCGTCGCCGCGCTCCTGCTGGGCGCGACGGCATGGCTGCTATGGCTGCACCAGCCGGCACCGGTGCCGGTCGCGCAGCCCTATGTGTCCCGCCCGCTGAAGCCGCTCCCGTCGGACCTCGCCCCCGTCGCGGAGTCGCCCACGGGGTGCGCGGCGAGAGCGGCCGCGCCGAAGAACGACGAAGACCGATTCCTGCTTACCGGCCAACGCCTGCTGACGGGGCGTGCACAGCGCAAGGGCGATACCTATGTCGCGGAAGCGGCGGTATCGGTGAGTGACAACTGCCAGCCCAGCGCCCTGCAGCTCTACGTGTTCCGCCATGGCGTATTCCTCGGCCCGGCCCTGGACAAGGCCGCCAGCCTGGCCACCACCAGGCTGGCCGACTTCGATCTCGTCGACGACCAGCACCTGAGCGTGACGCTGGCGCATTGCACCGAGAAGCCCGGCGACTGCGCGGCCACCACGGTCAAGCAGATCGCGGTGATGCCGGGTGGCGGCGGCTGGACCTTGGGCGAGATCAAGTAAGCCACCCCCGCGTCAAGGTTTTCCTGTGGGAGCGCACCCTGTGCGCGACTACAAGGTCGCGTAGGAGGTCATGCGCAGCTGCGTCACCGCCCTGTCGGCTCGTCGCGCACAGGGTGCGCTCCCACAAACGTTGGGCCACTGGTGGTCACAGCCTCTGGCGCGGCATCCCATGCAACTGCAGCGTGAAGGCCACGCCGTCGCCCTCTTCCAGGTTGCGCGCCATGGCGATGCCGCCGTGGCGCTCGGCCACCAGGCGCACCACGTAGAGGCCCAGGCCGAGATGGGGCGCGTCGCCCGGCGTGGCCTTGTCGCGCAGGCTCACCAGTGAATCGAACAGGCGGCCCTGCATCGCGGCAGGCAGCGACGGCCCCTGGTTGGCCAGCTCGATCTCGGCGCCATGGTCGCTGGCGCGCAGGGTCAGGCGCAGCCAGCCGCCGTCCGGCGTGAACGACAAGGCGTTGTCGAACAGCTTGTCCAGCGCCTGCGCGATCAACTCGGGCGCGCAGTGCATCATCATCGGTTCGCCGGGCAACACGGTGTCGAGCCGCCGCGTGCCGGCGAGCGGGCGATAGGCCTCGCTGCAGCCGCGCACCACGGCCACCAGGTCGACGTCCTCGGGCTCGGCGGCCGCGATGGCGCGCTCCATCCGGCTCGCCTCGCTCATCGCGCGCACCAGCGCGCCCAGCCGCGCCACGCCGTCACGCGCGCGCAGCATGTAGGGCTGGGCATCGGGTGGCATGGCCTGCTCGGCCTGCAGCGCATGCTCGAGGTTGTCCAGCGAGGACTTCACGATCGCCAGCGGCGTATTCAGTTCATGCGAGAGCTTGGACGCGAGCGTGCGCAGGTAGTCGGTATAGCCGCCCACCACCTCGAACAGCCGCTCGAAGCTGCGCGCGAGGTCGCCGATCTCGTCGTCGGCGCCGGTCATGGGGAACGGGCCGTCCAGACGTCCATCGTTCAACTGCGCCCGCTCGGCGGCGTCACGCAGGCGGCCGAGGCGGATGCTAAGGCGCGTGGCGAAGATCAGCAGGATCGCACCCGCCACCAGCAGCACGCCGAAGCTGGTGAGCAGCAGGCCCAGCAGCGCGCGATTGGCGAGCAACGGGACCGCGCGACTGGCCTGCTCCAGCAGCAGCACGCCGCGCACCTGTCCGTCGCGCTCGATCGGCACGGCCGCCGCCAGCACCACGCTGCCGCGCGCCTCGCCCTGGCGCCACAGGGTAGCGGGCTGGCCCTTGCTGGCCTCGCGCACTTCGGCCACGTCCAGGCGCGGCACATCCTGCATCCACAACTCCGCCTCCTCCACCTGGTTCGCCAGCAGCGAGCGATAGATCAGGGCGGCCAGCCAGCCTGGCTGCTCGCCCGGCGCCGTGGCGGGCGTCGCCAGGCGGCCGGTCTGCGCCAGCACCCAGCCCGCGGGCGCCAGTACGCGGGCCTGCACGCCATCGAGCGCAAGCTGGCCCAGCTCGTAGGACAGCGTGGGTGAATACGCGACCAGCGGGCGACTCTCCACCGCCTGCGGATCACCACCGGCATTCGCGTCGTAGATCGACAAGCCGAGCGAATCGACGCCGAGGCTGCGCGGCACGCGCAACTCCACGCGATAGCCGCTGCCGTCCTCCTGCCATTGCGCGGTGAGCTGGGCCGGCAAACCGTCGACGGCGGGATCGAGCGGCCTCGCCGTCACCATGCCCGGCGCCGCGCTGGCCAGCAGGTAGCGGCGGGACGCTCCCGCCCTGCCCAGGCTCAACACCAGGTGATCCGAGCGCAGCGCACCCGGATCCTCGGCGTCGGCACGGGTGCGCTGGGTGCTGCGCACGTCCGCATAGAGATAGAGCCAGTCCGCATCCTCGGCGAGCAGCAGCTTGCCGCGACGATCCAGCGGCTGGCTCCACGGCGTGAGCGGCGCCCAGTCGTCGCCGTATCCGTCGATCGTGATCGGATTGACCGCCTGCTGCACGTACCAGTCCGGGCCCGGCGGCGGCAGCGGCGCATCGGTGACCACCAGGCTGCGCGCCATCGCGCGCGCCGACGCGGTGAGCGCCTGCGCCTGGCCTTCGCGCAGCAAAGTTTCCATCTGGCGCACGTACAACCAGCCGGCCACCGGCAGGGCCAGCGTGCACAGGGCGACGAGCAGCAGTTTGCGGCGGAGGGTCATGCCGGCACGATACCGAAAAGCCGCCTAGTGCGCGGCCTTGGCGGCACCGGCATGCCCGGCCGGATTCGCCGTGTAGCGCGATTGCTCGACCACCTGCCGGAACAGGGCGAGCAAGGCGTCCTTGCCTGGTTCGTCGTGGGCGAACGTCATCGACCAGCTGAAGCGGATGCCGCTCGCCAGGCCCGGATCGCAGAACACCACCACGTCGTCCTTGTGGTCCGTGCCTTCGTACAGGACGCCACGGCAGGCCACCGCCTTGTTGTCCAGCGCGAACACGCCCGCCTTGCCGCCGGGATCCCGCCCCAGGTAGTGGTGACGGTCATCCTGCACCTCGGCTTCGAGCGAGGACAGTTTGGACGGCCATACGTTAAGCACCATCACGCGATCGGGCTCGCCGGTCCACTCGCCCTTGTAGAGCACTTCGTTGACGCCGATACCCTGCGCGTACAGGCAGCAGTCCTGCGTCCAGCCGTCGGGCGACGCGGTGCGGATGGTCCACGCCGGCACGTCACGATCCGCCTTGCCGTTCACCACCACCGGTGCCGTCTCCGCCGCCATGGCGCCTCGCGCGGAAATCCAAAGCAGCAACAACGACAGCAAGCCCATCCAACGCTTCATCAAGGCTTCCACCGATAACCCACGCCATGCACCGTCTCGATCGCGTCGAACTCCGGCGCCACCGCGATGAACTTCTTGCGAATGCGCTTGATGTGCGAGGTGATGGTGGCATCGTCCACCACCAGTTCCGCCTCGCGCATGAGCTGGTCGCGATTCTTCACGTGGCCCGGGAAGCGCACCAGGGTGTGCACCATCCAGAACTCGGTGACCGTCAGCGGGATCTCCTCGTGGTTCCAGGTGATGCGCATGCGCTCGGACTCGAGCTTGAGCGGACCATGCTCGATCACCGTTTCGCTGGATGCCGGCACCTTCAGCGACTCGATGCGGCGGAACAGCGCCGCGATGCGCGCCGCCAGCTGGTGCAGGCTGGTGTCCTTGCTGAGGTAGTCGTCGGCACCCAGGCGCAGGCCGGAGATCACGTCGAAGTCGGAATCGCGCGCGGTGAGGAAGATGATCGGGAGGGTGGCCGACTTCGCGCGCAGCTCGCGGCAGAGATCGAAGCCGCCTTCCGGCTCGTCGCCCAGGCCGATGTCGATGATCACCAGTTCCGGCAGCCGCATGGCGAACGCGGTGGAAGCCTCCTGCCTCGAGCCGTAGCCGCGCGTCTCGTAACCGAAGCGGGTCAGCGCTTCGACATAGTTGGCACGGATCAGCGGTTCGTCCTCGACGATCGCAATGCTGCGGCCCATGGCTCACTCCGGATTGGCAATGGCGCGCAGCGTGCAGCCTGAGCCCCGGCCGCGCAAGCCACGAACGCACGCTGCCCGCATTTCGCCATTCGCCGTCGGCGCGACGCCACAGCCAGGGGCCCGACCCGGGGCAGGTGCCTCGCCCCGCTGGCCAGTGTGACCCAGTCCACACAAGGGCACCGTCCGGACCGCGCTGCCACGGCAAGGGCCGATCTTGCCCGCGTTTTGCCACATCCGGGTCCCGGCGCATGCCCGGCGCGGGCGCGCAATGAAGCCGTCTTCGCAGGAGTCCGCAACATGCGTCCCAACGGTCAGCCCCCCGTCGATCCCAATGCCGAACTGCACGGTTTCGAGCCGTTGCGCGTGGTGCTGGCGCTGGGTGCACTCCTGCTCGGCCTGGTCATGAGCCTCCATTGAGGAGGCCCGTCATGAACGGCGATATCGAACTGAACGATCCTTTCCTGTCACCTGCCGTGGAAGGCTTGGAGGCGGCCAGCGCGCAAGGAAGCGCGTCGGCCGCCGGGGCCGATGAGCCCGACCCTGATTATTGGCAGCCCCTTTGAGCCCTGCTCCCGCTCTCCGGGTTACGTTCCTCCCCGCCCCTGGCGGGGATTTTTTCATCTGAACAGGGGCTTAGGGTCCGCGGCGAGGCTCCCGGCGCGGGGAACCAAATCGCAAGAGTCCGGTCCCAATCCATGGCGGTCGTGGATTCTTGCCGTGGATCCCTGATTCGCCGTGTGGTCTCCTCACACGTCGTTCCGACGAAACTTATCCCGGCGCGGACTGCGCCGGGATTTTCTTATGGGCGATCCGCCACGGGCCTCAGCCCTTCAGCGCAGCCAGCTGCTCGTGCATCGCGGCGATCACGGCCTGGTAGTCCGGCGCATTGAAGATGGCCGAGCCGGCCACGAAGGTGTCGGCGCCCGCCGCGCCGATCTCGCCGATATTGGCGGTCGTCACGCCACCGTCGATCTCCAGGCGGATCGCACGGCCACTCTCGTCGATGCGGCGGCGCACCTGGCGCAGCTTGTCCAGCGCGCCGGGGATGAACTTCTGGCCGCCGAAACCCGGGTTCACGGACATCAGCAGGATCAGGTCCAGCTTGTCCATCACGTAGTCGAGGTAGCTCAGCGGCGTGGCCGGGTTGAACACCAGGCCGGCCTGGCAGCCTGAATCCTTGATCAGGCCGATGGTGCGGTCGATGTGCTCGCTGGCTTCCGGGTGGAAACTGATCACGCTGGCGCCGGCCTTGGCGAAGTCGGGCACGATGCGGTCCACCGGCTTCACCATCAGGTGCACGTCGATCGGCGCGGTGATGCCGTAGTCGCGCAGCGCCTTGAGCACCATCGGGCCCATGGTGAGGTTGGGCACGTAGTGGTTGTCCATCACGTCGAAATGCACCCAGTCCGCGCCGGCGGCAAGCGCCTTGGCGGTGTCCTCGCCGAGCCGGGCGAAGTCGGCCGAGAGGATGGAGGGGGCGATGACGTTGGATTGCTTGCTCATGGTCGTTTCCTGTGGGAGCGCAGCCTGTGCGCGACCGGGGGTTACATGGCGGCAGCGGTCGCGCACAGGGTGCGCTCCCACATGTCGTCGCCGGGTTTACTTGAAACCGCGCTCGGCCTTGATGCGCTCGTAGGCCGCGTTGATCTCGCTGGCGCGCGACTCCGCCTGCCTGCGCATGGCCTCGGGCAGGTCGCCCAGGCGGTCCGGGTGGTGTTCGGAAATCAGCTTGCGGTAGGCCCGCTTCACCGCGCGGTCGTCCACGCTGCGCGCGATCCCGAGCACGGTGTACGGGTCAGGCCCCTGCGTGTTCCGCTGGGGCGGCACGTAGCCGCCGTTGCCACCGCCGTAGGGACCGTGGCCGCGCGAGTAGCCGGTGGCGTTCCAGGCATAGCCCTTCATCGCCATCAGCGCCATCAGCTCCATGTCGCTCACGCGCAGCGCAAACGCCAGCTGGCGCAGGATGGCCATCTTCTCCGGCGGCGGATTGCCTTCGGCCAGCACCGTCTCGATCACCACGTCGAGCACGGGGAAGGCGTGGTCGCGGCGCAGGCCGACCCAGCGGCGCAACTCCTCGATGGCCAGGGTGACGTTGAACTCGGGCTGCTTGCCCTGGTTGAACGCGATGATGGCCTGCTTGCGCTGCTCGTGCTCCAGGCCCATCCGCTGCATCACGCGTTCGGCCACGGCGATCTCGGCCTCGGACACACGGCCGTCGGACTTGGCCACCGCGCCCAGCACGTTGAACAACGGGCTGATGTAGCCGCCGGCCTCGGGCGTCACGCGGCTGCGCTGGCCCTTGCGCAGGCTGTCGATGATGAAGCCGGTGATGCCGCCGACCACGGCGCCAGGCAGGCCGTGGCCGAAGATCAGCCCGAACAGGGCAAGCCAGAGGGTCCAGGTGAAGGTCATGGGTTGCCTTGAACGTGGGGCGTCTGCGCGCTGTACCAGCGCGCCAGTTCATCGAGGTCGGCGTCGCTCACCGGGCCAATCGCGGCGCGCATCAGGGGCACGTTGCGGCGGCCGTCGCGATATTGCCTGAGCGCCTCGCGCAGGTAATCGGCCTTCTGTCCGGCCAGATGGGGCGCGCCCGGAATCTGCGCCACGCCGGTTTCGCCGTGGCAGGCGGCGCACAGGCCCAGTCGCGCGGGTCGGGCCGGCGCCGCCGCGTGTACCGGCCATGCCGCGACGAGAGCCGCCGCCAGCAGCGGCAGCGCGCGCGCCCACGCCGGGCGCTTGCCCATGCACGGTGCGGCATCGATGCGGGACGGCGGGACCATGGAGAAGCGCCTGGCTCAAAAAGCGCCGATTCTAGCAGCCACCGCAACAGCCGCTGGCCCCGGCGCGTCGCCGCGATGCGTCTGGTACGGGCCGCACCCGGTAGAATGGGCGGCTTCGCGGGCCCTGCGCGGGGCCCAAGTCACCGTTTCCCCGTCCTGGCGCGCCAGGCGGCCAGCCAGGAGCGAACAACGTGCCCACCACCCTGCTGCAATCGAACCTGCCAGGCCTGGACCTGATCCACCGCGGCAAGGTGCGCGACGTCTACGCGCTGCCGGAAAACCGCCTGCTGATCGTCGCCAGCGACCGCCTGTCCGCGTTCGACGTGGTGTTGCCCGATCCGATCCCGGGCAAGGGCGAGATGCTCACGCAGATTTCCAACTTCTGGTTCGGCAAGACCGCGCACCTGGTGCCGAACCACCTGCTCGACGTGCCGCTGGCGGACGTGCTGCCCGCGGGCACCGACCTGAAGCTCTACGAGAAGCGCGCCGTGGTCACGCGACGCCTCAAGCCGGTGCCGGTGGAAGCCATCGCGCGCGGCTACATCATCGGTTCGGGCTGGAAGGACTACCAGGCCACCGGTTCGCTGTGCGGCATCAAGCTGCCGGCGGGCCTGAAGCAGGCGCAGCAGCTGCCGGAACCGATCTTCACGCCGTCGACCAAGGCCGCCGTGGGCGACCACGACGAGAACGTGAGCTTCGACGCCGTGGTGGCCGCCGTCGGCCCCGACCTCGCCGAGCAGGTGCGCGAGGCCACGCTGGCCATCTACCAGTGGGCCGCCGCCTATGCCGCCGAGCGCGGCATCATCATCGCCGACACCAAGTTCGAGTTCGGCACCGACGAGGACGGCAAGCTCTACGTGATGGACGAGATGCTGACGCCCGATTCCTCCCGCTTCTGGCCGGCCGATTCGTACCAGGTGGGCATCAGCCCACCGAGCTACGACAAGCAGTTCGTGCGCGACTACCTGGAAACGCTGGACTGGAACAAGAAGGCGCCCGGCCCGAACGTACCCTCCGACGTGATCGCCGCCACCTCGGCCAAGTACGCCGAGGCCCTGCAGCGCCTCGCCGACATCAAGCTGGACTGACACCCCATGCAGCACTGGCTCGATAGCTACAGCGCCGACCACCAGCACCCCACCAACCGCCTGCTGCACTGGATCTGCGTGCCGCTGATCCTGTGGTGCGCCATCGCCATGATGTGGACGATCCCGGTTCCCCCGATGATCGGCCGCCCGGGCTTCTGGTCGGTGGCGGCACTGGTGCTGGCCTTCGCGTGGTACTGGAAGCAGTCGCACCGCCTGGGCGCGGCGCTGCTCGTCGCGCTGGTGCTGTTGTGCCTGCTGACCGAGTTCGCCTATCGCCAGCTGGGCCCGCACACGCTGCTGCTCACTGCCATCGGCGTGTTCGTGGTGGCCTGGATCGGACAGTTCATCGGCCACGCCATCGAAGGCCGCCGGCCGAGCTTCTTCACCGACCTCGCCTACCTGCTGGTGGGTCCGGCCTGGCTGATGGACAAGTTCCTGCGCCGCGTCGGCATCTGAGTCGCTTTGCACGCCACCGTCATCCCGGCACATGCCGGGATGACGACCACGAGACCGCACTTCCGGGATACGGCATGACCACCCTTCTCACCCTGATCAGCGCCCTGCTCTGGTGGGTGCTCTACAGCAGCATCGGCGCGCTGTTCTTCGCCATCATCGCCTGGTCCGTGATGCGCTGGAACGAGCGCTGCCCGGTGGTGTTCAACCGTACCTACCTCGCCTGCCTGGTGTGGAGCCTGGTCACCCTGCTCATCATCGGCGGCGTGGCGATGCACGAGGGGCACACCAAGCCGCCCTATGCACCGCTGCTCGTTTCGCCCCTGCTGCGGGGAGCGCTGGTGGCCGACATGCTGATCGGCGTGGCCGTGCTGTGGCGGCTGGTGCCGCGCATCGACGCGCGGCGCATCCGGCCGTCCAGCGCATGCCTGGCGGTGGCGATGATCATGGCCGTGGGTTTCGGCCTGGCGACCAGCCTCGCCGCCTGAACCCGTGCGTCACGGCCTGCAAACGCGGGACCGGCGCAAGCTGTCCCTGTCAGCCGGGTGCCGAGAGACCGCATGACCCTGCGCAGCCTGTTCATCGACTTCAACAGCTATTTCGCCTCGGTCGAACAGCACGAGGATCCGTCGCTGCGCGGGCGACCCGTGGGCGTGGTGCCGGTGGATGCGGACACCACCTGCCTGATTGCCGCCAGCTATGAAGCCAAGGCCTTCGGCGTCGGCACCGGCACGCTGGTGCGCGAGGCACGGCGCCTGTGCCCCGGCATCGAAATCCGGCTGGCGCGCCCCGAACGCTACGTGTGGTGGCACAACACGCTGATCGAGGCCATCGACCACGCCATTCCGATTGCGCGCATCGGCTCGATCGACGAGATGGCCTGCGAACTGGTGGGACGCCAGCGCGAACGCGCCGTGGCCGAGCAGGTCGCCGCCCAGGTGAAGCGCGAGATCGCGCGTGTCGCACCCGGTGGCGCCATACGCTGTTCGATCGGCATCGCCCCGAACGACTTCCTCGCCAAGACCGCCTCGGACATGCGCAAGCCGGACGGCCTCACGGTCATCGAGCAGGCGGATCTGCCGCAGGTGCTGCACGATCTCGAACTGCGCGACCTCTGCGGCATCGGCCCGTCGATGGAACAGCGACTGCACGCACACGGCATCACCACCGTGCGGCAGCTCACAGAGGCGCCACGCCACCTGCTGCGCCATGCGTGGGGCGGCATCGAGGGCGAGCGCATGTGGGACCTGCTGCGCGGCAAGTGGCTGCCGGTGGCTGAGACCGCGCGCAGCTCGCTGGGGCATTCGCACGTGCTGGGCCCCGAGCTGCGCCATGCCGCCGGCGCGCGTGCGGTGCTGACGAAGCTGCTGGTGAAGGCGGCGATGCGGCTGCGCAAGCTGGAGATGCTGAGCGGGGCGATGGCCGTGCGCATCCGCTATGTCGGCCACGACGAGCGCTGGGAGGGCGATCTCAGCTTCGATCCGACCGACGACAGCCGCGAACTGCTGCGCATGCTCACCCGCATGATCGATGGCCCCGGCCGCAAGGTTCGCGTGCTGCCCGGCCCCGCCCGCGCCGTGCCGCTGTCGGTCAGCGTGACCCTGCATCGGCTGGTCGAGCGCACGCAGAGCACGGGCTCGCTGTTCGAATCACCCGCGACCACGCGCAAGGTCGACGCCGTGATCGATCGCATCAATGCGAAGTTCGGTTACAACAAGGTCTATTTCGGCAGCATGCAGGCGGCGATCGACCACGATGCGGCGCCGATGCGCATCCCGTTCAATCGCATTCCCGACAGCGCCAGCGAGAACGAGGCGCGCAAGGACGACGCGCAGCATCACGCCTTGTGGCTGCAGTCACTCAATCGGGCGAAGGTGCTGGCCGAGCATGCGCATCGGCAGGAACGGGAAGCCAATGGGGACGACCCGCCACCCAGGCGTGGATGAGCGGCGCCACGCGCCGGCCCACTCCGGCCGGGTTCCCGTGGCATGGCCCCTCTCCCGGGCGGGAGAGGGGCCGGCACGTCAATGGGCGTCGGCAGCGTGCGGCTTTTCCGGCGCCGCGGCGGTAGCCGTCGCATTGGAGTAGCGACCGCCGTAGGGCAGCACTGCCGCCGCCACCTTGGTATCGGCCTTGATCAGGCCCACCGCGTCGAACAGGATGTGCGCGGTCTCTTCGAGCTGGGGATCGGCCGCCTTCTTGGCATCCTTCTCCTGCTTCAGCTCCGACTTGAGGCTGCGCTCATTGGCGTTGAGGCCATCGTCCAGGACCGGATCGTCCGAGCCGTCCACATCCCCATCGATGGTCTTGTGGCGCGCGCGGAACTCGGCCTGCAGGGCATCCTGCTCCTTGCGCTCGGTCTGGCGCTGGGCGAAGTTCAACGAGATGGTGGTCTTGTCGCGCATCTTCTTGTACTGCGCCAGCTCATCGAGCATCAGCTTCCACGACGGCGAGGTCGCCGTGCGCGTCTCGTGCTTGGACTGCAACTGGCCGAGGTAGGCTTTCAGGTCCGCGACCGGCTTGTAGTCGGCCGGCTGGATCTGCGTCCACGGCAGCGCGTTGTCGTAGGTCGACTCGCCGAAGTCCTTCTCGTCGCCGTTCTTCGGGTACTGGATGTCCGGCGTCACGCCCTTCAGCTGGGTGGAGCCGCCGTTGATGCGGAAGAATTCCTGGATGGTCATCTTCAGCTCGCCGTATTGCGGCTTCTCGCTGGTATTGCGGGTGAAGCGGTCGAGGTCGACCAGGTTCTGCACCGTGCCCTTGCCGAAGGTCGGCTGGCCGATGATCAGGCCACGGCCGTAATCCTGGATGGCGGCGGCGAAGATCTCCGACGCCGACGCCGAACCGCGATTGACCAGCACCGCCATCGGGCCGCTCCAGGACATGCCCGGGTCGTCGTCGCCCTGCACCTGCACTTCACCACGGGCGTCGCGCACCTGCACCACCGGACCCTGGTCGATGAACAGGCCGGTGAGTTCGTTGGCCTCGGCCAGCGAACCGCCACCGTTGTTGCGCAGGTCGATGACCACGCCTTCCACGCCGGCGGTCTTCAGCTCGCCGAGCAGCTTGGCGACGTCGCGGGTGGCGCTCTTGAAGTTCTTGTCGCCTTCGCGACGCGCGCCGAAGTCGGAGTAGAAGCTGGGCAGGTCGATCACGCCGATCTTGCGGGTGACGCCGGCATCCTTGATCTCGATGACCTTCTTCTTGGCGGCCTGCTCCTCGATGCTCACCTTCTGGCGCACCAGGGAGATCACCTCGTGCTTGCCGTCCACGCCCGCGTCGGCCGGCAGGATCTCCAGCCGCACCGTGGTGTTCTTCTTGCCGCGGATATGCTTGACCACGTCGTCCAGGCGCCAGCCGATCACGTCGACCATCGCGCCGTTCTCGCCCTCGCCGATCGCCACGATGCGATCGCCCACGTGCACCTTGCCGGACTTCGCGGCCGGGCCCGCGGGCACGACCTCGCGGATGGCGGTGTATTCGTCGCGAGCCTGCAGCACGGCGCCGATGCCTTCCAGCGACAGCTTCATCGAGATGTCGAAGTTCTCCGCCGCGCGGGGGCCGAGGTAATCGGTGTGCGGATCGGTGGATTCGGCATAGGCGTTCATGAAGGACTGGAACGCGTCTTCGCCATCGAGCTGCTTCACGCGATCGATGTAGCCGGTGTAACGCTTGTCCAGCGTCTTGCGGATCTCATCGTCGCTCTTGTTGGCGAGCTTCAGGCGCAGCCAGTCGTTCATGGTGCGCTCGCGCCACAGCGTGTCGAGCTCGGCCTGGTCCTTCGGCCATTCCGCCTTCTTGCGATCGAAGTTGTAGCTTTCGCTCGTGTTGAAGTCGAAGCCCTGCTTCAGCAGGCCGCGCGCGAAGTTCATGCGGTCGATCGCGCGGGTGATGTACAGGTTGAACATCGAGAACGGACCGGCGAGGTCCTGGTTCCAGATCGCGTCGTCCAGCTGCGTCTTCAGCGGCTCGAACTTCGCCATGTCGGCCTGCGTGAAGAAGACCTTCTCGCCGTCGAGGCTGTCGACGTAGGCCTTGAAGATCTTCTGCGACATCGCATCGTCGAGCGGCTTCGCGTCGTAGTGGAAGCGGGTGAGGAAGCGGGCCGAGAGCTGCGCCGCCTGCGCCTGGTTGACGGTGGGCTTGAGCGGCAGCGTGGAGTACTTGCGCGGTGCGGCATCGCCGGTGAGGTCGGCGGCGGACTGCGCGTGGACACCGACTCCGGTGACGGCAAGGGCAAGCAACAGGGCTAGCGAAGGGCGCAGTTTCATAAGGTCTCTGTGAGCTCTTTAGGCGTGCTCGGTGACACCCGCGGCGTGTGCCTGCAGGTCGGCATGGTAGGACGATCGCACCAGCGGACCGGAGGCGACGTGATGGAAACCCATCTCCTCGCCGGCCACGCGCAGCGCCTCGAATTCTTCCGGCGTCCAGTAGCGCACCACCGGGTGGTGGTGCGGCGTGGGCTGCAGGTACTGGCCGATGGTGATCATTTCCACATCGTGCGCGCGCAGGTCGCGCATGGTCTCGAGCACCTGCTCCATGGTCTCGCCGAGGCCCAGCATGATGCCGGACTTGGTCGGCACGTCCGGATGCTGCGCCTTGAAGCGCTTGAGCAGGTCCAGCGACCACTGGTAGTCCGCGCCCGGACGCACTTCGCGGTAGAGGTGCGGCACGGTTTCCAGATTGTGGTTGAACACGTCCGGCGGGAAGTCCTTGAGCACTTCCAGCGCGCGCTCCATGCGGCCCTTGCCGCGGAAGTCGGGCGTGAGGATCTCGATCTTGATGTTCGGGCTGGCGTGGCGCGTCGCGCGGATGCAGGCGGCGAAGTGTTCGGCGCCGCCGTCGCGCAGGTCGTCGCGGTCCACCGAGGTGATCACCACGTACTTCAGGCGCATGTCGTGGATGGTCTCGGCCAGGCGCGCCGGTTCCAGCGGATCGGGCGCGGCCGGCTTGCCGTGGGCCACGTCGCAGAAGGAGCAGCGACGCGTGCACACCTCGCCCAGGATCATGAAGGTGGCGGTGCCCTTGCTGAAGCACTCGTGGATGTTCGGGCAGGACGCTTCCTCGCACACCGTCACCAGCGAGTTCTCGCGCAGGCGCGCCTTCAGCTGCTGCACGGCATTGCCCTGCGGCAGGCGCACGCGGATCCAGCTCGGCTTGCGCAGCGTCGGCACCGCGGTATCGAAACCGGCGCGGTTCAGCGCGATCTTGTCGTTGCCCAGCTGTTTCTCTGGAGCGCCGGCGACAACGCTGATCGGGATGACCTTGGAGGAAGACATATCGCTCATGTAGGCAGACTCAGACCGCTACGCGAGCGGGTAGTTCAGGGAGGATGGGGGCGGCCGGTTCAGCGTCGAACCCGAACTGGCGGCAGAACTCCTCCACCAGGGCGTCCTCGACGTCCGACAGGCGCGACGGACCGCCCAAGTCTAGCACCTGCGTGACCGCCAAACCCTTGTAGCCACAAGGATTGATGCGGTGATACGGCTCCAGGTCCATGTTCACGTTGAAGGCCAGTCCATGGAAGCTGCAGCCCCGGCGGACCCGCAGGCCCAGCGCGGCCACCTTGGCGCCCGCGACGTAGACGCCCGGGGCGCCCTCGAGGCGGTCCGCACCGATGTTCCAGTGGCCCAGGGTGTCGATGATGGCCTGTTCGATCTTGTTGACCAGCTCGCGCACGCCCACGCCGGCGCGGCGCAGGTCGATCATGGGGTAGCCCACGATCTGGCCCGGGCCGTGGTAGGTCACCTGCCCGCCGCGGTCCACGTGGATCACCGGGATATCGCCCGGTGCCAGCACGTGCTCGGCCTTGCCGGCCTGGCCCAGGGTGAAGACGGGATCGTGCTCCAGCAACCACAGTTCGTCCGGCGTATCGGGGCCGCGGTTGTTGGTGAACTGGCTCATCGCCTCCCAGGTCGCCTCGTAAGGCTGGCGACCGAGACGACGGACTTTGAGCGGCAGGGACATGGGGAATGACCTGGGGACGGAACTGGGTATCTGCGGCCGTGAGAGCGCCCTTGCAAGGGCGGGGAGCCGTGCGTGGCGTGGCGGGCACGGCCGGCCCGCCAGGTCCCCGTTCGCGTCAGAGGGTGTAACGGATGTCCGGATCGGCCCGCAGCGCCGAGTGCGCCAGGTCGTACTGCTCGCGCGTATCGCAACGGAAGCTGACCGTCACCGAGAGGAAGTTGCCCTCGCGCGAATGGCGGTGCTTCACCGTCTCGTGCAGGACCTGGAGGCCGATGCCCTCCAGGATCTGCGGCACGCGGGTCTTCAGGTCCGCGCTGGCATTGCCCATCGCGGTGATCTCGAACTCGCCCGGAAACTGGAACCCCTGGCCCTCTTGCTCGGCCTGGATGCTGTCGATGTCTCGCATCACGCCACCTCCATCACTTGTCTTCGGGCTTCTTGTCGCTGTGGAACCACAGCATGATGCTGTCCCACAGGCGGGCGAAGAAGCCGCCCTGCGGCGCATCCGCCAGGGCGATCAGCGGCACGTTCTGCACCGGCTGGCCATCCAGCGTCACACGCAGCGTACCCACCTGCTGGCCCTTGGTGAACGGGGCGACCAGCGTGGCCGGGATGTCCATGGTGGCCTTGAGCTTGTCGTAGTCGCCGCGCTTGACCGTCACCAGCACGTTGTCGGCCACGCCCAGCGCCAGCTGGTTGGACTGGCCCTTCCACACCTTCGGCGTGGCCAGCGGCTTGTTGCCGTCATACAGCTTGTGCGTCTCGTAGAAGCGGAAACCGTAGTTCATCAGCGCCAGCGCGGCGTCCGCGCGGGCCTTTTCGTTGGAGGCGCCCATCACGATCGCGATCATGCGCGAGTCGCCCTGCTTGGCCGAGGCGGCCAGGCAGAAGCCCGCGGCCGCGGTATGGCCGGTCTTGATGCCGTCCACCGTGTTGTCGCGCCACAGCAGCAGGTTGCGGTTGTGCTGCTTGATGCCGTTCCACTCGAAGTCCTTGATCGCCGAGATCGCATAGTCCTCGGGGAAATCATGGATCAGCGCACGCGAAAGGATCGCGATGTCGCGCGCCGTGGAATAGTGGTTGGCGATCGGATAGCCCGACGCGTTCTGGAAGTTGCTGTTGGTCATGCCCAGCTGCTTGGCGTAGGCATTCATCAGGTTGGCGAACGCGGTCTCGGAGCCGGCGCTGTGCTCGGCCAGCGCGATGGCGGCGTCGTTGCCGGACTGGATGATCATGCCGTACAGCAGGTCCTTGAGCGGCACCTGGCTGTTGAGCTTGAGGAAGCTGGTGGAGCCGTCGGTGCCGGCGCCACCGCTGCGCCAGGCGTTCTCGCTGATGGTGACCGGGTCGGTCATGTGGATCTTGCCGTTGGCGATCTCGGCGGAGACCACGTAGTCGGTCATCACCTTGGTGATCGAGGCCGGCTCCACGCGCATGTCCGGTTCCTTGGACGCCAGCACCTGGCCGGTGGCGTAGTCCATCAGCACCCAGCTCTTGCCGTCCACGTCCGGCGGCGGCGGCACCGGCGCCTCGGGCACCGCCGGGCGCGGCACCGGCACCGGCACGGGCTTGGGCGGGGTTTGCTGGGCGACGGCCGTGCCGACGACCAGGGCGGCGACGGCGAGTGAGGACAGGGTACGGCGGATCAGGTTCATCGTTCGGTTCAATCCAATGCTAAGTGGCGGCGTCCGGAACGCCGCAAGAAAACAATGCGTCAGTCTACCGCGACCTGCGGCCTGGGCAGCCCCATATGCTCGATGCGCGAGGTCACATCGTCGGCCTGGTCGACGCTGGCGATGGGTCCCACGCGCACGCGCCGCATGTTGCGACCGTTGATTTGGGCATCCACCACCTGTACGGGCGCAAAATTGGCCGCCCGCAACTGTTGCGCCACGCGCTCCGCGTTGCCGGCGTCCGAGAATGCGCCCACCTGGAGGAAAATCCCGGGCCCGGCGCTGGCAGGTTTGGGCGGTGGCGGTGGCGGCGGCAGGGCCTGGGCGGTCAACGGCTGCGAGGGATCGATCGCGCGCACTTCCACCAGGCCGGTGCCCTTGGGCCACACGCCGATCTTCACCGCGGCGGCATAGGACAGGTCGATCAGGCGGTTCTCGTGGAACGGGCCGCGATCGTTGATGCGCACGATCACGCTCTTGCCGTTCTCCAGGTTGGTCACCCGCGCATAGCTCGGCAGCGGCAGCGTCTTGTGGGCGGCGCTGAACTGGTACATGTCGTAGTCCTCGAGGCTCGAGGTCTTGTACCCGTGGAACTTGTTGCCGTAGAACGAGGCGATGCCGCGCTCGACGTAGCCGCCGGGGCTGGTGAGCACGTTGTAGGTCTGGCCCAGCACGGTGTACGGCGACTTGTTGCCGTAGAGCGCGCGCGGCTCCACCCTCGGCACCGGTTCGGGGATCTTTTCGACGACTTCCGGCGGCAACGCTTCCGGCACGCTGTCGGCGCTGTCGCGGTAACGGCTGCTCTGGGGGCGGCTGGTGTCGTCGTAGATCCCGCCTCGCGAGGTGCCGCCGCTGGAAGACGACGAACCGCCACGGGAGGCGCCGGCGTGCCCCGGCGAGGGACGGGTCGTCTTGCCGCCACTGCATCCGGCCAGCAGGGCGACCAGCAGGAGCGGCAGCGCCAGCCGCCACGTCATCGCATGGCTTCCGACACACCTGCTCCTTCGGCAATCGCCTGGGCCAGCTGGTGCACGGCCAGCGCATAAAGCGGACTGCGGTTGTACGTGGTGATCACGTAGAAATTCTGGAAGGTGAACCAGTATTCCTTGCCGTTCTCGCCATCCAGCGACTGCAGGCTGGTCGGCTCACCCGGGTTGAGCGACTGCAGCGGGGCATAACCCCAGGCTTCCATCTGCTCCAGCGGCCACTGCGGCTTGGAATCCTTCACCGAGATGGGCCTGGCGGCGCCGTCGGGCTGGGCGCGCGCCGCCACCAGGCCGCCCTGCTGCCAGCCGTGCTTCGCGAAATAGTTCGCGACGCTGGCGAAGATGTCGGGCAGCGAATTCTTCATGTCGATGCGGCCGTCGCCGTCGGCGTCCACGCCGAAATCGCGGATGCTCGAGGGCATGAACTGTCCCCAGCCTTGCGCGCCGGCATACGAGCCGGTCAGCGTGTCGACGGGGCCGGCGAGATGGTTGTCGGGCAGCTCCAGCAGGGTCTTCAGCTGGTCGCGGAAGAACGTGGCACGCGGCGGGTAGTACAGGCCCAGCGTCACCAGCGCATCGAGCACCTTGTACTTGCCGGTGATGCGCCCGTAGGACGTCTCGACGCCCACGATCGCCACGATGTACTCGGGTGCCACGCCGTACTGCTTGCCGATGCTCTCCAGCAGCGCGCGGTGCTCGCGATAGAACGCGATGCCGTCGCTGATGCGCTGGGGAGTGATGAAGATCGGCCGGTAGTCCTTCCAGGGCTTGGCCTCGGCCGGGCGACTGATCGCGTCGAGGATGCCCTGCTGCTTCCTGGCACCATCGAGCAGCGCGTTCAGCGCCTGCGGATCCTTGCCGGTGTCCTTGGCCACTTCACTGACCAACTGGTCCTGGCCGGGATGGGTTTCCGCGAGGACCGGCATGCATGCCGAGGCGATGAGCAGGCCCAGCGAGGCGAGGAGGCGACGAGTCGGTAGCGACGCGGCAATCAAAGGCATGAATGACTTCACTGTCGAACGGCTTCGATGCGAAGCCTAGCACGCAAGGTGGGGAAAAACGGGGGTTTGCGCCGTGTCGGGTGGCCCGGCGCAGCGGCCTCAGTCGTGCACCTTGCGGTTGGCGTGGATCGACATCAGCACGCCGAAGCCGGTCAGCAGCGATACCGCCGAGGTGCCGCCGTAACTCACCAGCGGCATCGGCACGCCCACCACCGGCAGCATGCCGGCGACCATGCCGCCGTTGACGAACACGTACACGAAGAAGCTCATGCCGATCGCCCCCGCCAGCAGGCGCGAATAGGTGTCGCGCGCCTCCATGGCGATCCACAGGCAGCGGCCGATGACGAAGGCGTACAAGACCATCAGTCCGATCACGCCGACCAGGCCGAACTCCTCGGAAAACACCGCGAAGATGAAGTCGGTGGTGTGCTCGGGCAGGAAGTCCAGGCGCGACTGCGTGCCGTGCTGCCAGCCCTTGCCCCACAGGCCACCCGAGCCCACGGCGATCTGCGACTGGATGATGTGCCAGCCGTTGCCCAGCGGGTCGGACTCGGGATCCAGCAGGGTACGCACGCGATTGCGCTGGTACTCGTGCAGGAAGTGCCAGGCCACCGGCACCATCGCGCCGACGACCGCCAGCAGGCTGCCGATCTTCCACCAGCGCATGCCGGACAGGAACAGCGCGAACGCCCCCGCCGCGCTCACCAGCAGGGCCGTGCCCAGGTCGGGCTGCTCGGCGATCAGGCCCGCGGGTATCGCGATCAGGATGCCGACCACCGCGATGTCCTTCCAGCTCGGCGGCAACTGGCGCGGATGCAGGTACCACGCCACCATCATCGGCATGGTGAGCTTGAGCAGTTCCGAGGGCTGGAACGACAGCACGCCCAGGTCCAGCCAGCGCTTGGAACCACTGCGCACCTCGCCCAGCGCCGCCACCACCAGCAGCAGGGAGACGCTGCCCGCGTAGAGCCAGGGCGTCCAGCCGCGCAACACCGCGGGCGGGATGCGTGAGATCAGCAGCAACAGGAAGCCGCCCATTACGAAGCGGGCCGCCTGGCCGGTGATCATCGCCATGCTGCCGCCACTGGCGCTGTACAGCGTCATCAGGCCGACGCAGGCCAGCGCGAACAGGCCAAAGGCGAGCGGCAGGTCGATGCGCGGCCGGGTGATCACCCGGCGCAGCAGGCGCTGCAGGCGGATCTGGAGGGCGTCGATCATGGGGTGCCTCCATCGTCGGGTGCGGCGGTACTGGAACTTTCCGGGGGCATCGCGGGCATGTCGGCCGGCGTCGCCACCGGGGTGTCTTCGGGTACTTCCGGCGCACCCGGTACAGGGACCGCCCCACCTTCCGGCGTATTCTTCGGCGGTACCGCCCCTCCCTGCGCCACCAGCCACGCCTCCATGATCTTGCGCACGATCGGGCCGGCGTCCTGGGCACCCCAGGCACCGGCTTCGAGCATCGCGGCTACCGCGATGCGGGGCGCCTCGGTGGGGGTATAGCCGATGAACCACGCACGATGTCGCGTCGCCAGGTAGGCCAGATTCTTGTTGGTGTCGTAGTCGTTGCTGCGCCGGGAGAAACGCTCCGCCGTACCGCTCTTGCCGGCCACCACGTAGGGGAATCCGGTGAACTGCCCCTTGGCGGTACCGCCCGTCACCACGGCTTCCATGCCCTGGTTCACCACGTTCCAGTCGCTTGGCTTGCGAATGACCGACGGCCCACTGGGCGGATTGGGCAACGGCACACGACGTTCCTTCACGGCGGCCGTGGCCATCACCAGTCGCGGTGCATAGGGAACGCCGTGCCCGGCGAAAGTCGCCGTGGCGTGAGCCAACTGCAACGCCGTGACGTTCCAGTAACCCTGGCCGATACCCGCAATAATCGTTTCGCCAGGGAACCAGCCGTACTTGCTGCGCGTGGCCTTCCATTCGCGCGAGGGCAGGATGCCCTCCGCCTCGCCGACCAGGTCGATGCCGGTCTTCCTGCCGAATCCCAGGCTGCCCATCCAGCCGGACAGTCGGTCGATGCCCATGTCCAGCGCCAGCTTGTAGAAGTACGTATTGGTCGACTTCTCGATCGCACGCACCATGTTCACCGTGCCGTCGCCGCCACGCGTGTCGTCGCGGTAGCAGCGCTGCTGGCCGGGAATGCAGAACTCGCCGGTGGACAGCACCGTGTCCTCGGGGCGCCGGACGCCCAGCTCCAGGCCACCCAGCGCGAGGAACGGCTTCACCGTCGAGCCTGGCGGATACGCGCTCTTCAGCGCGCGATTGAGCAGCGGCTTGTCGGGGTCGGTCGTATAGGTGGTGTAGTCGGCACGGCTGATGCCGTTGACGAACAGGTTCGGATCGAAACTGGGGACGCTGACCATGGCCAGCACCTGGCCATTGCGCGGGTCGAGCGCCACGGTCGAACCCGGGCGACCGTCGAACGCGTCGGCCGCCGCCTTCTGCACGCGCACGTCGATGCTCAGGTAGAGGTTCTTGCCGGGCGTGGGCGCGTGCGTTTCCAGCACGCGCTGCACGCGGCCGTCCGCATTCACCTCGACCAGTTCGTAGCCCGGCTCGCCGTGCAGCATGTCCTCGTAGGAACGTTCCAGGCCGCTGCGCCCCACGTGGCTGGTGCCCTTGTAGCGGTCGGGATCCAGGCGACTCATGTCGTCCGCGTCGATGCGCCCGACATAGCCCACCACGTGGGCGAACAGCGGCCCGTACGGATAGCGCCGGGTGAGGTACGGGACGACGTCCACGCCGGGAAAACGCCAGCGATTGATCGCGAAGCGCGCGATCTCGTCCTCGGTGAGGTGCAGCTTCAGGGGCACGCTGTCGAAGCGCCGGTTCTGCTTCAGCTGCTTCCTGAACGCGTCGATGTCGTCGTCGCCGAGCGGCACCACGTCGCGGATGTCCGACAGCATCGTCTTCATGTCGGGCACCTGCTCGGGCACCACTTCGAGACGGAACGCCGGCACGTTGTCGGCCAGCAGCACGCCGCTGCGGTCGTAGATCAGGCCTCGCGCGGGGGGAATCGCCCGCGGCTTCACGCGGTTGTTCTCCGAACGCAGGGAGAACTCGTTGTGCCGCTGCACCTGCAGGTACTGGTAACGCCCGACCAGCACGCCCAGGCCCAGCAGGATCAGCGCGAAACCCACCATCGCGCGCACGCGGAACAGCGTGCTTTCGCCCCGGGAATCCTTGATCGAGCGTCGCTTGAGTGCCATGGCGCTACTGGATGCGCAGGCGCATGCGCAGGTCGTCCATGAGCAGGAACAGGAACGGCCACAGCGCGGCGCCGATGAACGGCGAGATCCACCAGGTGGCGGACGGCAGGGCCTCGCCGGCGAACGTCCGCACGATCAGCAACAGCACGCGGTCGTTGAGCAGCAGGGCAAGCACGGCCAGCGTCTGCTGCCACATCGGGAAGAAACGCAGGCGCGAACGGAAGCGCAGCGCAATGAACACCAGCGCGCACAGGCGCATGGCCTGCTCGCCCAGCAACACGCCGTCGAGCAGGTCCGCGCACAGGCCGATGCAGAAGGCCAGGCCCAGGTTCACCCGCTGGTCGCCCGACTCCAGCGCCCAGTACAGCAGGAACAGCGCGGGCCAGTACGGCTTGAACGGCTGCAGCGGCGCCGGCAACGGCACCAGCATCGACATCAGCGCGAACACCAGCGAGCCGGTGAACCACAACCATTGCATGCGTTGCTTGTTCATGGCGGCACCGCCCCGGTGGTGGTGGCCGGCGTGGCCGGTGCCGGTGCAGCCGTGGCGCGCGGGGC
>JACXTT010001075.1_pt1 | contig 46511 bp, 65 predicted proteins | sample 9270951 | NCBI WGS metagenome assembly JACXTT01 (sample SAMN15532306, study PRJNA645909) | rock metagenome | isolation source: weathered quartz diorite | place: Puerto Rico | collected 2017-06-21 | reverse complement strand
CGCAAGAGGCGGCGAAAGCCGCCCGCGCCGTCGCCGAGGACGACGCGAAGGCCGCCCAAGCCGCCGCCGGCGCACCCACGGCTTCGCCGCCGCCGACCACCGGCACCCAGGCCGCCCCCCCGGCCGCCGAAGGCGCCACCGAACCCAAGATCTCGCGGAAGGGGAGCTGATCCATGGCCACGGGACTCGACCCCAACGATCCGCGCCCGGCTCACTGGCGCGAGTACAAGCCCGGCAGCGGCCAGGGCTCGGGCGCATCGTCGTCGCTGCCGTACCTCTTGTGCGGCAACAAGATCGGCGGCACCGAGACGCTCGACAAGATCTCGGATCTGCCGCTCGCGGACGAGGCCGACGCCATCGCACGCGTCGGCGCGCGCTCGGAGCTCTACCTCGAGTTCCGCAAGCTCAAGAAGATCGACCCCGACGCGGTGTGCCGCGTGCTGCCGGTGACCGAGAGCGCGGGCATCGCGGCCACCTTCGACGCCACCGTCGCGAACGCCAGCACCGCCGCCGGCGCGTGGGCGATCACCATCCTCGGCGACGACTACCTGGTGCCGGTGGCCGTCGGCGACACCGCGAACGCGGTCTCCACGGCCATCAACACCGCGATGGCCTCGTTCGACGAAGGCAAGCTGCCGGTGACCACCACCGTCGCCGCGCCGGTCGTGACCTTCACGGCGGCCAACAAGGGCACCCGCGGCGACCAGATCCTCGGCAGCGGCGCTTCGCGCGGCATCCGCTTCCGCTGGATCGGGCCGACCAACGCGCAGACGATCACCAAGGGCGCGCTTACCTCGGGCACGCTCGAGGACGACTATACGGCCGGCATCGCCGAGCTCGAGGCGGCCGTCCGCAAGGGCTTCGTCTACTACCTCGTCACCAGCAAGACGGCCACCGCCGCCCCGAGCACCACGGACAACGGCATCGGCGAGCTGCTCGCGGAGGTGAAGCGCCTCAAGCTCCCGTCGGTCGGGCTCGATCTCGTCGTGCTCTTCGCGATGGTCGGCACGAATGCCCAGGCCGTCACCGTCGCGACGCACAGCTCGATGAACGACTGGACCACGTTCGCGCTGTGGGCCGAGAACAACGACTGGACCACGGCCATGATCGCGGCGCACGTCGCGGCGCAGGTGCGCATCCGCCAGATCGCCTACCCGGCCGACAACCTGAACGGCCTCGCCACCGACATCCCGAAGCCGTACCTCAACGCCGACATCCCGACCTCGACCGAGGTGGTGACGGCGCTGAACAACGGCATCACGCCGCTCGCCTTCGAGAAGGGTGCGACGCGGATCGTGCGCCTCATCACCAACCAGTCGCTGAACGCCCAGGGCAACAACGACTACCGCGTGCGCGAGGGGCACATCCCGCGCGTCCTGCACTACGGCTGGGCGACCTTCCTCGGCATGCTGCAGGACGAGGCGCAGGCCAACGCCGACGACGATCCGCCCGAGGGCGGCATCCCGCCGACGAAGACCACCACGCCGAGCTCGATCGTCGCGGTGCACGACCGCTTCATCGACGAGATGTGCTCGCCGGCCCCGTTCGCGGGGCGCTTCTCGGGCCCGCTCTTCAAACCAAGCGCCAAGGACGCGATGAAGAAGAACTTCGTCTGCAAGTACCTCGGCGGCGGCGCCTTCAACCTCACGACCGACTGGAAGGTCGTCGAGCACCTCATCAAGACGACGACCGAGATCCGCGAAACGGGCGTCGGCTACCTCTACCAGGACGAGGCCTGGTTCTCGGAGATCAACCCGCGCCGCATGCCTTGACGAAGGATCGGCTGCGCGGCCCGCCGACGTGCTTCCACGTCTCGCCGCGTACGAGCTCGCCAACCGTGCCCTTGTTCAGGCCGTGCTCGAGCGCGAGCTCGGCCAGCAGCACCCCGCCGCGCGCGTAGCGTTCGCGGATTGCTAACACCGCTTCCTCGGTGAGCTTGGCGCTCGGAACCTGCGCGCCGCGGTACCTGCCCCTCGCGACGCGATCTCGAATGTTGTCGAGGTTGCTCCCGAGGAGCAGGTGCGCGGGGTTGCAGCATGGTGGGTTGTCGCACGTGTGACGAACCTGCTGCCCATCGGCGATCGGACCGTGCCGCAGCTCGTACGCAAAGCGGTGCGCGTAAACGGTAGCGGGTAGGCAGGCGCTCTTCGGAGGACAGAACTCGCCATAGCCGGACGAGATGCGGCCGCGCGTCCACTCCCAGCACTCGTTCTCGCCGCGAACCGCAACGAGGCTCCAAAAACGCTCCGCGACGTTCATGTCCTGAGCATACCGCGCCGCCGCCCCGCCGCGCCGACGCCCCAGAGCGAAGTCGATGAAATACACGAACTGCATTTTGTGGGTGAACGGCATCATCCAGTTCCAGAACCAGAGCTTCGACATCGACTCGCCGGACAACGCGACCGACGTGCCGACGATCCCCGGCGGTCACCAGGGATCGGCGCTCGGCCCGCCGCAGACGATCGTCGACATCACCAACGCGGTCCCCGCCGCCGGCGCCGACTTCGACTTCAACGCCGCGAAGCAGGCCGGGACCATCATCAACGTGCGCATCCAGCAGATCGGCTCGAAGGAATCGCCGCTCGTCGGCAAGTTCCAGGTTCGCGGCAACACGCGCAGCGGCTCGGCGGGCGCGCCGGTGACCGAGAAGAACAAGCTCCACAGCCTCGGCGTGCCCGCGCCGTGGTTCAACCAGAAGAAGTGACGTAGCCGGTGCCCCCGATTGGGCCGCCGCCCGGCGTCCCGGCAGAGCGGCTATTCCGCCTGCTGCTCCAAGCGCCCCGCGCAGCGTGGCCGGTGACGATTCCGATCGCCGGTGCGCCGCCCGGGGCGTTTCGCGTTTTGGCGCTCCGTCCGCTCGAGGTCGACGAGGCCTTCGACGCGGCCGCGGACACGCCACCCGCAATCCGGCAGCGCCGCATCGACGCCGAGCTCGCCGTGCGCGCGCTGCACGACGCGCGCGGGCGCGTGTTCGCCGACATCGCCGAGCTCGGCATCTTCGACGACGGTGACGCGCGAACGATCGTCGCCGCCTGCGCGGCGGCGCTGATGATCTGCTCGCCGAGCCTGCGCTGGATCGATCGCGGCGCCTGGCACATCAAGCTCGTCGACGGCGTCGAGGACAACCGCGGCGTGGCGATCCGGCTCGCGCTTAGCGTCGACGGCCACGTCATCTCGGGCCCGCCCCGGCCCGACCGCTTCTTCGACGTACCGATGGGGCACCTCACCGACGGCCAGTGGCTCGCGTACCGCGCAGCCCGGCACGTTTTCGTGGACAGCGAGTTATGAGCGACACCGAGCAACGAAAAAGCGACCTGGTCAAGTGGCGCGAGCAGCAGCCGCGCAAGTTCCTCGACGTCCCCGTCGAGCACCTGAGCAACCACGACGGCGCGCCGGTGTTCACCGTCCGCTTCTGGGTGAACAACCAGGCCGAGGAAGACCAGGCGATCCTCATCTCGTTCAACGAGTGCGAGCGCCAGGCGCGGGAGAAGGCCGGCGGCGCCTACGAGCTCGCGCAGAAGGACGAGCACTTCGTCGACAGCATGAAGACGGCGCAGGCGCTGTGGCGCGCGTGCCGCGATCCGAGCGACCCCACCTATCCGATCTTCCCCGATCCGGTGTGGTTCAACGCGAACCTCACGCCGGACGAGATCGGCTACCTGCTCGGTGTCTACAACCAGGTGCGGCTGCGGCTCTCGGGCCTCGAGCCGAAGATCAGCGACTTCGAGATCGCGGTGTGGCGGCAATCGTGCGTCGCCGCGGTCAAGTCGGGTGCGCAGCTGCCCGAGCGCATCCTGAAGCCGATGACGCGCGAGTACATGGACACGCTGTTCATGCGCGCGATGTGCTCGTGGCAGCGCGAGCGCGAAGATCTGCTCGGCCGCGTCGACGAGCTCGAGCAGCGGCTGGCGGCGGCAACCGCGCCCGCCACCGAGCAATCGCCGTCCGCAGAGGAGCAGCCGGCGCCGCCGGCGGGTGGCTGACATGCGCGTCCGCGTCACCAGCGGCGCCGAGGGCGCGACGCGGCGCGCTGAGCTCGAGTTCAGCTTCCTGTCGTGGACGCTCGAAGGCCTGGCGCAGTTCCACGCCGAGTACCTGCGTGAAATCGACGAATACCAGGACCGCACCGGCGAGCTGCGCCGGCACACGGTCGGCCGTCTCGTCGAGCGCTCGCGCGATCGCATCGTCATCGAGCTCGTGATGGACAAGGAATACGCGAGCTACCTCGCGCGCGGCCACAAGGAGCTCGCGCACTTCTTCGAGGTCGTGCAGGAGCTCTCGCGCAACGCCCACGAGGCGATCGCCGCCATCGGTAAGCGCATCTCGGGAAGCCAGGGCGGCGGCGGTGCCGCCTGGGAAACCCGCCAGCGCGGCGGAACGGGGATCGGTCGAGGCCTGTGACCGTCGAACGCTACCAGTTCATCCCGCAGGGGCACGACGCCGTCGTCGCCGCCTTCCGGTCAGTCGGATCGGCGGCGGCGCAGTCGAAGAGCCAGGTCGAGAAGGCCTTCGAGGGGATGCCGCGCGCCGCCGCGCGCAGCGCCGGCCGCGTCGTCGACGCCGAGGAGCGCGCGCAGGCGAAGCGGATCGCCCTGCTCGAGCGTGCCTCGTCAGCGCGCAAGGCGCGGATCGACAAGGCGGCTGACGCCGAGGTCCGCGCGCTCGAGAAGAAGCTCGCCCGCGAGCAGGCCGCCGAGGAAAAGGCCGCCGCCAAGCGCACGCAGCTTGCGGAGAAGACAGCGGCCAAGGAGCTGGCGCTCGCGCAGAAGACCGCCGAAAAGGCGGCCAAGGACGCGCAGCGCGCCGCGGAGAAAGCCGGCCGCGCGCGCCGAGGAGCTTGGCAGCGCGCGATCGCGCCTGGCTGGGCCTCGATGAGCCAAGAAGACCGGGGGGCAGTCCCCAGCGCGATCCGCGGCGTCGGCTCGATGTTTGGGCTCGTAGGCACCGGCATCGCCCTCGTCGGCGGTGCTGCGATCGCAGCGACCGCGCTTGCGACGAACGAATCGCTGAAGCTCGACGATGCCTCGCGGCGGCTTGCGATCCAGGGTTCAACCGGCACGCACCGTGAAGATCCCACGGCACTGCGCCATCATTTCGAACAAACCGCGATTGACGTACGCGGCGCGCGCGCGGCCGACGTCGCCGCTGGCGCCTCGCGCTTCGTCGGCAAGACCGGAGATCTTCAGGCCGCGAAAGAGTTCAGCCGCACGATGGCAGAGGTCAGCGTCGCCTCGGGCGCCGCTGCCGAAGACATCGGCGACGCCATGGCCGACATCTTCCAAAAGTTCGACGTCAAGACTGCCAAGGAAATGTCGGACGCGATGGCGATGCTGTACGTACAGGGCAAGCGCGGCGCCTTCGAGCTCAAGGATGCGGCGAGCCAGTTCCCGCGCCTGGCGGCAGCGGCGCAGCGTTTCGGCCTCGGCAAGGGCGCCAAGTCGCTTGCCACGCTCGGCGGCCTCACGCAGATCGCACGCAGCGCGACCGGATCGCCCGAGGAAGCGGCGACAGCGCTCGAGGGCGTGTTCCGCGACCTCACCAGCAAGGACGCGAAGCTCAACGCGCTGGGCGTGAAAACGTACGAGGGCACCGGCAAGGACAAGCACGTCCGCGACATCCGCGAGATCTTGATCGACACCGTCGCGAAGGTCGGAGGCAACGATCCGCAGCAGAAGGCCATCCAGCTTGGGAAGATCTTCGACGCGCGCGGCATGCGCGCGATGGCGCCGCTGATTTCGACCTTCAACGACGCCGTGAAGCAGGGCAAGGACGGCGTCCGGGCGCTGCGCGACAAGCTGAACGAGGCGATCGACGCCACCGGCGCCGAGACCGAGCTGAAGCAAGACCTCGCCACCGCGCAGGAGAGCGCGAGCGCGCAGCTCACCGCCGCGTGGGAAGCGGTGAAGGTTGCGGTTGGAGAGAACCTCACGCCCACCGTGGCGCAGCTCGCCAAGGAGCTGGCGTTCGTCGTGCAGCGCAGCGGTCCGCAGCTCGCGAGCGCCTTCAACACCGCCGCGCACGCCGCACTCGATTTCGCGCGATTCATCGGTCTTGTCGACCGCGAAGCCTCTCCCGAGGAGCAGGCGGCCGAGAAGGGCGTGCAGGATCTGACCGAACTCAAGAAGGAGCAGAAGGCGCTGCTCGAGCGCGGCATGACGCCCGAGACGAAGGGACAGGGTCTCGCCACTGCCGAAGAACGCTACGCGATGGAGGCGAAAATTCGCGAGGCCGAGGATTACATCTCCACCAACCTCCGCGCCGCGAACCCCACCGACGAGGCCAGCTTCGTCGCAAAGCGAATGGAGGAGGACAAGGGCTTCTTCAACCGCCTGGTGTCGCCAGGAGAGAGCGCGTTTCGGCTTGGCGGCGACCAGGCGGCGATCGATGAGGCGAAGAAGGCGTATCGCGAAAATCGCGGCTCGATCGCGGAGAATACGGAGGCGAAGATTAAATCGACGCTGGCCAGCACCGACCTCAAGCCGAGCGCCGACGCGCACATCAAGGCCGCCGCCGAGCTTCGCGGCGCCGCGCGCGAGCTCCGCGACGCCGCCAAACAGGCTCGCCCGCATTTCGCTACCGACGCGCGGTGAACCATGCCCGTCCCGTTCCCGCACTCCGTCATCTACGGCCTGCCGCGGATGAAGCTCGACGGCTTGAAGGCGCCGCCCTACGACCTCGCCGCGTTCGATTTCGGCCACGATCACGGCGAGCGGCGCTACCCGTACATCCGCGGGGCATCACACCCGTGGACGGGCATGGCGCCCGAGTCCCTGCAGTTCACGCTCTACTTCCTCAATACGCTCGAGGAGAACATGTTCCCCGACCACTGGAACAAGTGGTGGGCGAAGCTGCAGAAGGGCGAGCCGCAAGCGATGGTGCACCCGATCCTCGGCATCATCCTGGTGGTGGTGCGCGGCGGCTCGGTGAAGCTCGCGGCGCAGTCGACGAGCGGCATCGAGGTGCAGGTGCAGTTCGCCACCACCATCCTCGACCCGGCCGAGAAGCAGGACTTCGACACGCTCACCGTCGACGTCAAGGACGCGGCCAAGGCCGTCGATCAGGCGCTCGAGGAGTGGGAAGACCTGACGCCCGCGCTGCCGCCGGTGAGCTTCCTCGACATGATCAAACAGATCCAGGGCTTCATACTTGCGCTGAAGCTCGACGCGCTGAGCCTCATTGCCCAGGTGCAGGCGTACATCGACGGCATCATGGCCCTGATCGATCTGTTCAAGGCGGACGTCGAGGACGCGACCGCCGGTCACCGCCAAGGTGAAGCGCGAGACGCCCTCCTCAACCTCTGGGTGCGGCTCGAGGACATGGCCGATGCCATCGGCGCCGAGCAGAACCGCAAGACCGGCAGCATCGTGCTCACCGCCGACACCACGCTCGAGGCCTTCGCCGAGGCGCACGCGAACAAGCTCGAGGAGGTGGTGAGCCTCAACGTGAACGCGCTCGCCACGCCCATCGTCCCGAAGGGCACGATGCTGCATTTCTACCAGGCGGCCTGACGTGAGCAGCAAGGTCGAGCTCAAGTTCTCGGACGGCCGCAGCATCACGGCCTGGGAGACGCTCTCGCTGCACGAGACGTACACCGACCCGATCGGTAGCTACTCGTTTACGTGCGCGCCGCCGCCGAACAAGCACGACGAGTACGTGCAGCGCACCCGCAAGGGCGAGCAGGTCACCATCTGGATCGACGGCGCCCTGCAGGCGACGGCGATCATCGTCACGCAGGACGGCGCGACCAGCGAGGACGGCTTCACGCTTTCGCTCGAGTGCGAGGGTCTGCTGTGCACTCCTTACGAGGCGAGCGTCGATCCGTACTTGGCCAAGACGTTCACCGAGGACACGGCCATCCGCGAGATCGTGCTCGCGGTGCTGGCGCCGTTCGGGTTCTCGAAGATCCGCACCGACGCTGCCGCCGACGTCGCCGCCATCAGCGGCAAGCCGCTGAACGGCAGGAAGCCGCCGATCCTGCTCGACGACCTCAAGCTGAAGGACGTGCAGGCCGATCACAACGAGGCGGCCTACGAGTTCTGCTCGCGGCTCTTCACGCGGCTCGGCCTCGCCCTCCGGCTCGCCGCGGACGGCGCGCTGCTCCTCGCCGCGCCCGACTTCCAGCAGGACGCCGCTTGCACCGTCGTCTGCCACCGGGACCAATCGATCCCCGGCGATCGGATGCTGAAGAACCGCGGCGTCCGTTGGCGCGACACCAACAAGGGGCAATTCTCCGAGGTGATCGTCGGCGGCAAGACGCCCGACCGCCGCGGCCAGACCTCGAGCTCGCAGCCCATCAGCGGCGTGTTCGTGCCCGCCGTCGAGCGCCCGAACGATCCGCCGTTCTCGACCGCAGGCCTCGTGCAGCTCCCCGCCGGCCGCCACAACTACCGCGGGCCCTGGAAGCCGAAGTACCGCATCGACAAGAAGAGCCGCGACGTCGAGCGCTGCCGCGGGTTCGCGCGCCTCATCCATGGCGTGAAGGCGGCGAACGCCTACCAGCTGCACCACGCCGTCGATGGCTTTCGGAGCAAGAGCGGCAAGCGCATCTGGGCGCTCGACATGGTCGGTCGCGTCATCTACGAAGACGGGCTCGTCAACGAGGACATGTGGCTCTTCGAGCGCTACTTCTCGGCCGAGCGCCGGGGCGCGCAGGAAGCACAGCTCACGTGGATCCCGCTGAACGGCCTCTTGATCGGCGAGGCGAGCTGACGTGTCGATCATCAACACGTACACGAACTTCCGCTGGCGCTTCGCGCAGCGACTGCTGATCAGCGGTGACTTCACGTTCGCGGACGCGAACCCCGACACCATCGCGCGCGCGGCTGGCAGCTACGTCGCCGACGGCGTGAAGGTCGGCATGACCGTGCAGCCGATCGGCAGCGCCTCGAACGACGGCAAGCGCTTCACCGCGGCCGTCGTCGCCGCGGGAACGCTCACGCTGGCGGCCGAGGACGCGGTCGTCGCGGAAGGACCGACCACCAGCAAGCTGCAGGTGATCATGATGGCGCCGGACGGCTACGAGGAGTGGCCCGGCTACTTCGCGGGGCAGGCCGGCCGCACCAACCTCGTGCGCGCGAATGGCTTCAGCGGCGGCTTCGGCAGCGTCCCGAGCAGCATCTTTCCGGGCGTCAACACCAACTTCACGGTGAACGCGTTCGCCGCCGATGCCGTCGCCGGCGTCGACGAATACGACTGGTTTCTCAGCCAGCGCACCGAGGACGCCGCCAAGAAGTGGCTCGCCATCACGTCGTATCCGGGTCTTCTCCCAAATACGTACTCGGGCTCGGTGGCGATCGACATGTCGGCGCAGGCGTTCACCGAGCTCGGGCTGTCCTCGAACCCGCTCAGCGTGGACCAGATCATCGAGATCTTCCGCTTCTGCTACCTCTACTGCCGCCGTCGCAGCGACGGCGCGATCCAGGGGATTGATCTCCTGAAGGCCATCCTCCATGCCTCGTGACCCCGACGACTTGTTGATGACTGCCGACGTGTGCACCAGCGACACGAGCGAGGGCGAGGTGCGCGTGAAGGTGGGCGAGGCCGCGGCCGAGTTCGGCAAGGCGCCCGACGTGCCGCTGTACTGCTCTGGCCCCGCGTTCGTCAGCGTGCCGAACGAGCCCGACGCCGACGGCTCCGCGTGCCAGGCGTTCTACGCCGCCGACGGCGACGGCAAGAAGGTGATCGGCTGCCGCGACAACCGGTACGCCGACAAGGTCGGCAAGCTCGAGCCGGGCGACGCCGCGATCGTCTCGAAGTGCGACGCGCGCTTCTTGCTGAAGCGTTCCGGCAACAGCTGCACGCTCTTCAGCAAGAACCAGAGCACCGGCAAGACCATGATGGTCATCGTCGATGGTGAGCACGGCGAGGCGAAGATCCAGAACGGCAACGCATTCGTGCTCGTGAAGGACGACCGCATCGTCCTAGCGGTGAACGGCGGCGCGGCGATCGTCATCAGCAAGAAGGGCGTGCAGATCACCGGCAGCTCGTTCCAGGCGGCCACGGCGACGGTGCAGCTCGGCGACATGACCGGCGGCGCCGGACCGCCCGTCGCGCCGCCGCCGAGCCCGGCCACCGCGGTTGCTGTCGGCCCGCAGCCTGGCGCGGTCAGCACCAAGGTCTTCGCCGCGATCTGATTGCAGCGACGCTGGAACCGCCCACGTTCGCCCAGGAAAGGCGGCCGCCCGGCACGGACCATGGGCCCATCCGCGGCTGCGAACGCGCGGCACGCGCCAACGTCGCGCGAGCGAGCGATGAACCGTGAGCGGCTGCGAATTTCCCCTCCTCCAGTTCGGCCTGCCCTCGCTCCCGGGCTTCCCGTTGCCCGAGCCGCCGACGCTGCCGAGCCTGCCGTCGCTCCCTGGCATCGATCTCGAGCTGCCGGTTCTCTTCTTCGACCTCTCGCTCCCGGGCTTCCCGCTCCCGGAGCTCCCCACCTTGCCGAGCCTGCCAAGCCTGCCGGGGATCGATCTCGAGCTTCCGAGCTTCGACTTTTCGCTGCCGCAGCTTCCCGGCTTCCCGTTGCCGGATCCGCCGATCTTCAACCTCCCCACGCTGACCTGCCCACTGGATTGACACCATGTCGATGTCGCAAGGCGATGTGAGCGTCGCCGACAACGGAGCGGTGACGAAGTCGGGCGCTGCCGGCGCCGTGTACGACGCGCTCGCGGCACGTTTCGCCGCGCGCGTCATCCCGAGCCTCGGCCCTGATGGCAAGCCAAAGTCCCAGACAGGCGCCGAACTCCTCGCGAGCCCGGCGGGCGTCGCCATCAAGCGCGGCATGGCCGATCAGGCGGTCGGGATCGCGGCGCTCATCCCGTACATCACCGCCAACGGCCAAACGAAGATCGCCGCGGCGACGGGCGCGCTGCAGCTCCTGCCGACGCCCGTGGTGGCCGGTGCGCCGACGGTCGGCCCCGGCCTCGACAAGTTCCTCCCCATCGTGTGATGCCGTACTCGCAGGGCCCCTACTACGCGCCGAGCTCGCTCCCGTCGCCGGCGACCACCCGCGTCACCGGCTCGCGTCAGATCGACTTCGGCTCGGGGCGCTACAAGTACGACGCCGACGGCAACCCGGTGGGCATGAACCCGACCGCGCAGCGCGTGCTCCTGGCGATCAGCTTCGGCGCCGGCCCGATGCCAAAGGTCATCGACGACCGCGCGCTCGAGGAGCGGCGCGCCAACATCGAGCTCGCGCTCGCCCGCATGGTCACCGAGGGCTCGATTCGCGACGTGGTCGTCGTGATCGAACAGGTCGGCCCCGCCCGCGTGCAAGAGCACGTGGACTTCTTCAACACCTCGATCGCCGACAAGGACAGCGTCGTCACTTTGCCATGACCACCACCGCGATCACGCTGCGCTACCCGACGACGGACGAGATCCGGTCGCAGGTCCTCAACGACCTCCGCTACAACCTCGCCCGCGTCGGGGTGGTGGCGAACGTCACCCAGGACAGCGAGCTATGGCACCGCGCGAATGCGTTCGCGAAGCGCGTCTCGCTCGCCATCGCGAACGGTCAGATCGGGCTGCAGTCGATCAACCCGCTGCGTGCGCAGGGGCAGTACCTGCTCGATCTCGCCGCGCTCTACGGCGTGTTCCCGCGGCCCGCGATGGGCGGCAGCGGCTTCGTCCTCGTGAAGGTGCTGAAGCCCGCCACCACGGTGCACCTCACGCAGAACTACCCTGGCTCGACGGCCATCGGCGGCGTCAAGTTCAAGGTCGCGCTCGACTACCCCGCGATCGCCAACGGCGCTCCGGCCGAGGTCGTTGCGGTCGACACCGGCACGCGCACCAACATTGCCGCCGGCGCCATCATCACGTGGGACTCGGCGGCGCTCGCCTTCCTCGACCAGAAGGCCATCGTCGCGCCCGGCGGCATCGACGGCGGCCAGGAAGAGGATGATGTTGAGACGGTGCGCAAGCGCCTCTTGCGCAAGCTCGGCTTCCCGAGCGTCGGCGGCAATTGGTCGCAGGTCGCCGAGTGGGCCGCCGCGGCGAGCTCGGCGATCCGCTTCGTCGCCGTGTTCCCGACGATGCGCGGGCCGTGCAGCTACGACGTGGCGATCGTCGGCGAGTCGAAGTCGCCGGTGCTCAACAGCACCGTGCAGAACCTGGCCGCGCAAGCGATCCTCGCCGAGCACCCCGGCCACGTGAGCCTGAACGTCACGAGCATCGATCTCGAGCTCCTCGACGTCATCCTCAACCTCGGCTTGCCGCTGCCGAAGATCGCTGGCGGCGCCGGCGGTGGCTACATCGATCCGACGCCCTGGCCGTCGACCGCCGAGACGACGGTGAAGGGCAAGATCACCGGGCACAACTTCGCGACGCTGCCCGGGACCATCACCGTCAACTCGACGAACCTCGACCCGCCGCTGCCGAACAATCGCATCGCGATCTGGGATTACGCGGCGCTCGACGCCGATGGCAATCCGGCCCCGGCGTTCCGCTTCTTCACCATCCTTTCGGTGGGCGGCGCCTCGGGCGCGTACGTGCTCACCCTCGATGCGGCCGCGACCTCGGCAGTGAGCTTCATCGAGGACGGCATGTACGTGTCGCCCGCTAGCGATCGCCTGCAGGTGTACGCGGACGCCTTCATCGCCGCGATGAACGAGCTCGGGCCTGGCGATAAGACGAGCGACCTCGATCTGCTCGCGTACGCCCGCCGCAAGCCTGGGCCCGAGATCGAGGCGCCCTACAACCTCACCTCGCGACAGCTCGACACCATCCAGGACAACGGCGAGGTGAGCGACGTGAGCTTCGCGGCCCGGTACTCGACCGGTACCACGAACACCAAGACGACGCCCAGCGTGCCGAGCGTGGTGAGCGCGGCACCGAAGAGGCTCGCGCTGAAGCACCTCGCGTTCCGGAGGCAGACGTGACGACGGCGAAGAAGATCGAAGATTTCGGCGGACCGTTCCAGGACGCCACCGCAGTCGAGAACCCCGAGACCGACATGGGGAGCGACTACGGCAACATGGTCTTCGAGTGCACCGCGCAGATGTCGCACACGAGCGACAAGGCGAAAGTGCGCTTCTCGACCACCAACACCGCGGCGCCGACGACCGCGACGCCAACGCACAAGAGCCAGTGGGGCGACGGCGCAGGCCAGCTACCCACCGTCAACAAGACCGCCACCGGCCGGTACTCGATCGTCTACGCGGCCTCGTTCCCGTCCATCACCGAGCCGCTCACGAGCAACGTCGAGACGCTCTCGTTCTTCAGCGCGCTCGTGCAAGCGTGGACGACGAATCCCGCGGACAAGGTCACGGTTCGGCTGCTCGGCATCTCGGCGCACCAGATCGACATCATGGTGCAGGCGAACGGCGCGGACGCCGACCTCGGCGACGTGAGCAACGCGCCGATCAAGATCGAGGTCTGGATCAACTGACGTGCGCTTCGCGGCGAAGTTTCCCTGGAAGTTCGGCGGGCCCGATCGGACGCTCGACATCGAGCACCAGGCGCTGCTCGACGCGCTCGCGCCCGGCTGGTCCGAGCGCGGCCCCGACACCGAGATCTACGCCGAGACGCGCGCCGAGGCGCGCGTCGTCACGATGGTGTGGGCCATCAACCGTCGCGTCGCCCACCAGGCGCACCCGATGCGGATGACCGACCTTCTCGAGGACTTCGAGAAGGCCACGAGCATCCAGGTCGACCCCGCCGACACGCTGGTCGAGCGCCGGCGCAAGGTCGCCGCGAAGCTCCGCGGCATCGTGAGCAACGCGCTCGCCGCGCTCGAGGCGGTCGCCGCGGCGCAGCTCGGCCCCAACTTCGTCGCGCTGACGGTAGCGGACCCGTCGACCGAGATCGTCTACTGGCCGATCCTCAACCCCGGCCCGCCCGGCTACGAGTTCTCGAGCAACCGCGGCGTCGTCGCCATCCACATGAACCGCGACGGGCTCTCGGACGCCGAGTACCGTCGCAAGAGCACGGCGCTCGCCGACACGCTCGACCACATGCGCCCGAGCTGGCTGCAGTACACGATCGGCGTCGGCAGCGGCAACGGCACCACCTTCATCGCCGGCAAGGGCGTCGTCGGCATGACCATCCTCTGAGGCCTGCATGTTCACCAAGCAATGGCCCACGGGCCTCACCGACCTCGTCGACATCATCAAGGGCCTCAAGCTCGCGACCCTCGACACGTTCGTCTCGCGCGCGATCGACGGCACGGGCGGCGGCACCTACAGCCCGACGACGAAGATCGACATCACCGCTGCGGGCGGCTCGGGTCTCGGCGACGTTGACGAGGTCGGCACCTTCACGCTCAAGAGCGGCTCGCTGCTGACGAGCGCCTCGGGCGCGTTCATCAAGTTCATCGCGGGCTCGATCCTCGATCTGCCGCTCAGCCCGACGGCGATCCCCGACGACAACAGCGACGTCGATCCTGCGAACGGACAGATCCGGCTCTGCACGGTGCCAACCGCGCAGCAGGACCACCATCTCACGGCCTCGGGTAACCGCGGCCGCTGGGTGCTCTTCGTTCGGCCGCCCACCGGCAACTTCTCGATCATCTTCCACCGGCCCGGCTCGGCGGCGGCGATCGTGACGCTGCCCGGCAACACGTGGGCCTTCGCGTTCATGTTCGACGACGGCACCAACTGGCGCCTCGGCATGACCAACGGCACCCCCGGCGCTGAAGCGTGACCGTTTCGACGACGCCAACCTACCCGCTCGCCGGCGCCGAGGTGACGCTCGCGACGAGCCTCGCCGCGGACACGACCGTCGTCTGGGCGCTCACCAGCGCCCCCGTGACTTCAGCGCTCACCACGGGCTTCCTGAAGCTGGCGAAGGGCTTCAAGCTCGGCTCTCCCACCGACGACGCCTCGGGTCAGCAGCTCGCCGATGCGCTCGGCGAGCCAACCGGCGCGACCGACGTCGCGCGGCTGCGGCTGCAAACTGCGTTCTTCACGCCGGACGTCCCCGGCCCGTACACGTTCACGGCTTTCCTGGTGCGGCATCGACCAGGGATCCCGGCCTTCCTCGGCGATTCGGCGGGCGACGAGCGCTTCGAGCTCGTCGGCAGCGACGCTGGCACGGTGCACGTTGGCGGGGTCGTCGATCTGCCGGTGGTGACCGCCCAGGGCGATGGCGCGATCCTGCGCTTGCAGGTCAACAACTCGACCGTCTCGGTCGCATCGCTGGTCGAGCCGCATAACGAGAAGTCGCGCGTCGCCACCGAACAGGCGACGGTAATCTCCGGGCTCACCGCGCTCGTCGGCCAGGCGATCAACGCGATCGGGCCGAACGTTGCGACGGCGATCACCGAGCTGCGAACGAAGTACGAGGCGCACCGCGTATCGAGCGGCGGCGGCGGCGCGCATGGCTCGCCGGACGGCATCAACACGGTGCCGCGCACCGGCGCCGACAGCATCGCGGGCGCGCTCTCGCTCGCAGGCGCGCTATTCGACGCGATCGGCGCGCACCTCACCTCGGGCTCGACGGTCGCGGCGCCGTGGCACGCGGACGCGATGGGCACGCCGCACGACGACTTCAAGAACCTGGCGATCACCGCGAAACCGTCGACGCTCGCCGAGCTCACCGTCGCGCAGGCCGACCTGCGTTACCGCGTCTACGAGCGGCACCGCGTGCTCGTCGCCTCGCCGGCCGCGCACGTGAACGCCGACAACACCAACGCGCTCGGGGCCGCGACGCTCCTCGATGCGGCGATCGTCGCCTATCTCGATGCGCTCGCGATCGAGAACCCCACCGCGCCAGCGCGCGAAGCGGAGGGCGTGAACGACGCCGAGCACCTCTACGGATTCGGCGCGAACCTCGCCGTGACCGGCGCGGCCGCGGGTGTGAGCGGAGCTGTTGTAGTGGTCGGTCCAGGCGCGCCGCCGCTCGCGACCGATGGGCTCTACTCGTGCGCCGCCGGGATCGCCCTCGGCGACGTGGTGCGCGTATCCGCCGCCGACACGGTCGCCAAAGCGGACGCCACGAGCCCGGCCACGATGCCGGCGAACGGCATCGTGATCAGCAAGCCCGATCCGACGCACGCGGTCGTGCGGCCGCTCGGTGAGGTGCCTGGGATCCTCGCAGGCCTTACCCCTGGCGCGACCTACTACGTCGACAAGACCGCGGGACTCCTCACCGCAAGCACCGCCGCGTTCGCAGCTGGCAACGTCGTGCAGAAGGCCGGCTACGCCAAGGACGCCACCACCTTCGTCGCCCAATTCGACCAGGACACGTTCACGCTATGAGCAACAAGAAGAAGCTCTTCGAGCCCACCGAGCCACAACCCAAGGTCACGAGCGGAACGTTCTCGCTCGCCGCGCGTGAGCGCGAGGCCCTCAACACCCGGCGTGACGCGCTCATGAACGCGAAGCTCACGCAGGCCGATTGCGACGCGCAGGTCGCCGCATGGGAGGCAAGGCGCGCCGAGACCCGCGCTGCCGCCGATCGCGAGTTCACGGCGCTGCAGAACGACGTGCGCACGCTCGCGCGCACCAAGGGCATCGCGGACGAGGCCAACGTGCAGATCGAGTGGTCCGCGATGCAGCTCGTCGCCTCGATGCCGAACAGCTGACCCATGGCCGACTACCGCCCGCTCGTCATCGCCCCCGGCGAAAGGCCGCACCGGCTCACGACCTCTGAACGCCTCGAGGTCGGTGCCGGCGTGATCGCCTCGGCCGGCGCCGTCTTGGCGCTGGTCGCGGCCGGGCTTGGCGTGCAGCTCGGCGCGAACGACGGACTCTCGATGGCGTCTGGTACCGGCGCGGCGGACTTCTCGGGCGGCTCGGGCGTCTTCAAGACCACCACCGGCGCGGTGACGATCGGCCCCGGCGCGGTGACGATCTCCGGCGCGACGACGTTTTCCTCGAACGTCATCGTCTCGGGAAACCTCACCGTCAACGGCACCACCACGACGGTTAACAGCACCGTCGTCGACATCGCCGACCGCGTGGTGCACCTCAACCACGGCACCGGCGCGAACGACCCGGTGCCGGCAGCGATCACCGGCATCGGCATCCGCCGCGGCGCCGTCGCGGGCGTCGAGCGCGACTACGCCGCGATCCTCTGGGACGAGGGCAACTCGCGGTGGAACTTCGCGCTCAACACCGCGGGAGACGACAGCACCATCGGCGCCGATCAGGCCGTGAAGATGGGCGCGACGACGATCACTGCCGCGCTCACCCAGAGCGGCGGCGCGTTCTCGCTCACCGGCTCGGACGCGTCACAGCTCACGACCCAGGCTGCCGCTGTGGCGCTCACGATCACCGCCGGCGCGGCGAGCACGTGGAAGACTTCGGCTGGCAACCTCGCGGTCGATAGCGCTGCCGCACTTCAGCTCGGTGCGACCGTTGCCACCAGCGTCGCGATTGGCCGGAGCGGCATCACCACGACGGTGACCGGCGGTCTATCGCAGACGACCGGGGCCGTTGCGCTGACCGCGAACGCCGCCTCTAGCTTCACCACCAGCTCGGGCGCGCTCACCATCACCGCAGCCGCGACCTCGACGTGGAGCACATCGGCCGGGTCGCTGCTCGTCGACGCCGCGTCCGCGCTCGGCCTCGGGCAGACGACCGCGACCTCGGTTGGGATCGGGCGCTCGGGCATCACCACCACCGTCACCGGCGGCTTCACGCAGCTCACGGGGGCCTTCAGCATCACCGGCAACGCCGGTTCCTCGCTGAGCACCAGCTCAGGCGCGCTCTCGATCGTCTCGGCCGCAGCGGCTACCTGGGGCACGACGGCGGGCGTTCTGCAGGTATCGGGCGGTGGCGGGCTCACCCTCGTCGGCGCCGGAGCGTCGTCGCTCTCGACCTCGAGCGGAGCGCTCACGATCACCACCGCCGCTTCGGCGACGTGGTCCGCGGCGGCCGGCAATCTCACGCTCGACGCGGCCTCGGCCCTGCAACTCGGCACCTCGAACGCGACCAGCATCAGCGCGGGCAGCACCGCCAACACGGCCGCCTGGTCGCTCGCACTCAAGGCCTCCGGCACCGCGAACCTCTTCACCAGCGCCGACGCCCACACCATCAACCTCGGCACGGGCGCGGCCGTCCAAACGGTCCACATCGCCGACGGCGCCGCCGCGAACGTCGTCACGATGGGCAGCGCCACCGGCGCCGCGCAGCTCACCCTGCAGAGCGGCACCGCCGGCACCGGGATCACGAGCACCGACCGCATCACCATCACCGCGGCCAACTCGAGCACCTGGAAGACGACTGCGGGCGCCCTCACCCTCGATTGCGCGACGACGCTGACCGTCGGCACCACCGCCACCGCAATCGCGCTGACCGGCGTGGCGGCGACGACCTACACGATCGGCGACACCGGCACGACCGGCACCATCACGCTGGGACGCGCGACCACCGGCTCGAACACCATCAACATCGGCGTGGCCATGACCGTCGCGGTCGGCGCGCTGCAGACCATCGCGATCGGCGACACCGCCGGCAAGTCCGACGTCACGATCGGATCGGCGGGCGCGGACGGCAGCGGCACGCCGTCGACGCTCACCTTCAAGAGCAAGGGCACCGTCACCTTCGCCACCAGCGCCGACGCGCGCACCTGGAACGTCGGCACGGGCGCCGCGATCCAGACGGTGAACATGTTCACCGGCGCGGCCGCGCACGCGATCACGATCGGCACCTCGGGGACCGCAGCTGGCACGACCATCATTCGCGCCGGCGACACTGGCACCATCACCATCGGCGACAGCTCGTCGTCGAACACCGTGCAGATCGGCTCGAGCGCCAGCGGCACGAACATCCAGACGATCGTGATCGGCAGCAACGGCGCTGGCTCGATCTGCAACAAGGTCACGATCGGCAACTACAGCTCGAGCACGCAGAGCGAGCTGCGACTCCTTACCGACAAGATCTCGTTCTTCAGCCTCACCACGCCGGTGACGAAGTCGACCGCGAGCGGCACGCTCGCGAACCTCATCTCGATTCTTCAGGGCTACGGCCTCATCGGGTAGTCGGCGCCCTTCGATTCTCAGCTTGACCCGACGCGCGGCGGTTCCCGCGCGAGGAGGTTTGATGGCCCCGCCCACCAACGACGCCGAGTTCTGGCGCGAGTACGGAGCGCTCCAGGCAACGGTTGCCGATCTCGAGCGGCGCGTGAAATCGCAGGAGGACGCCGCCGAGGCGACCGGACAGCACGAGCGCGCCAACCACCACGCCGACAAGCGTCAATGGACGAGCAGCGCGTTTGCGATCGCGGCGCTCGTTCTCACCGTCGTCAACATCGCCATTTCGCTGTGGAGGCACTGATCATGTATCGAAGGCTGCTCGCTCTTTCCGCGTTCACCGCCGCGCTGTGCTCGTTCTCGGCGCTCGCCGCCGACCAACCGCCCGTGGCACCGACCCTCGACACCGCGGCGCAGGCGCTCGCGTTCGTCAAGGCGCATGCCTGGGGACCGCTCGCCGCGCTCGTGATCGGCGCGCTCGTGTGGGCGGCGAAGACCGATGCCGCCGCGAAGTACGTCGGGAAACTCCCCGCGAAGTACCGACCGCTCGTCGCGCTCGTGCTCGGCGTGTTGTCGGGCATGCTCGACGTCGTCACCCATGGAGGCGGCTGGATCGGCGCGATCACGGCGGGCCTCATGAGCAGCAACGCCGCGCAGATCGGCCACGTGCTGTTCATCGAGATCCTGCGCGGCGGGCGCGAGCTCGGACAGCCGAAAGCGGTGGCGTCGTGAAGCGAGCGCTTGCCGTCCTGCTCCTGGCGCTCGTTTGGTGCGGCCCGATGGGGCCGATCGGCTGCGCCGGTCTCCTGCCGGCGCTCGCCGGGCTCGCTCAGGGCGCCTCGTTCCTCTCGGGTGCGCTCGATACCGCCGAGGCCGGGCAGCAGGCGTGGTTCGCACGCAACCCGAGCCAGGACGCGCAGGCCGAGGTTGCCGCGGCGCTGCAACGCGCCCGAGACGCCGCCGCCGCGCTCGCGGCCATCGCCAGCGCCGCCAAAGCGGCCGACGCCGGCGACGTCACCACCGCCAAGGCGCAGGCCGTGCAGGCGTACGCAGCGCTGCGCCAGCTCCTGGACGAGCTCGGGGTGCTGAGCGGCGCCCCAGCGGCCGGGGGCGCCGAAACCACCGCGCCCGCCCCCGTGCCGGTCGATCTGCCAACCGTCGACGCGGTCGCCGCCAAGCTGGGTGTGAGCTGATGGCGCAGCTCGGCGTCGAGCAGCAGTTCGTGCTGCTCTCGCAGCGCCTCGGCAGCGTCGTCCGCGCAAAGCTGCGCGCCGAAGACCTCGCCGGGGCGCGCCGAGAGGTCGAGGAGTTCGCGGACTACGTCTTCGCCCGCGAGGTGGCGCACAAGGCGCCCGAGCGCGGGCGCCGCCTCGAGACCGACCCGCCGCCGGCGAGCGACGACACGCCCTCTAGCGACTCACGAGAGGCGTGACCGCACACACCTGCAACCAGCGCGGCTACTACGCCACCATCCCGGCCTCATGCGATGCATGTCGCGAGCTGGTGATGGAAGCGGTTGCGAATCCGATCGCGTCGCTCCTGCAGCGCGGCACCGAAGCCGCGAGCAAGGAGGCATCATGGAGAGGAAGTACGATCTCAACGCCCGCATCGTGTACGTGGATCCGAAAGGCGAACGCCATTCGGCCCTCGTGACGGTGTGGTGGACGGGCAGCGATCCGATTCCGGAGTACGTGTCGGCGACGGGTGAGCCTGGGTGCAACCTCGTCTTCGTCTCGAACGATCCGGACCGGCGCGATCCGTACGGGCGGCAGCTCGAGCGCGCGACGAGCGTCGTGCACAAGAGCAAGCAGCCCGCGGCTGGCAATTATTGGTGCTGGCCCGACGAGGTCTGACCCCGAACCGAAGCGCCAGGCGGAACCGACGAGGGACCGCAAGCCTGGGCTGCGATGCCGCGCTGCAGGAGCGACGACGCGTCAGGAATATTTCGCGTCGTTTTTGGGGAGCCCGACGCAGAGCCGGCGTCGAATCCCGAGCAGCCGCGCGCCCTTACCGTCCCAAAACGGTCAGGAATATTTCGAGGCTGGCCCCCGAAAACGACGCGCAATCGCCGAAATGGCGCTGCGCATGGGGTGATCGCCTGGAAGGCCGTCTTCGCGTCCACCGCTCCGAAAACATTGAACTTGAGGTGATCGCCGGATGAAACCGCTCGAATGGCTGCGCGCCCACAAGGAAGGCGCCATCAAGCACGACTGGGCGCCGATCGTCATCGAGCGCGGCGGCCACCGGCTCGAGCTCATGGTGTCGGCCGACGCGGCGATCGTCGATGGCATCCGCGCCAACATCGGCGCGCGCGGTCAGCAGCTGCTCGCTGACGCGCTCGGGGCGATGCTCCCGACGGCGGTCATCCTCGCCGAGCGCCACCGCCAGGCGAACGTTCGGCTCAAGCCGCACACGATGAACATCGACACCGCGACCGCCGCCGAGCACAGCGGGGAGATCGACAAGGATCTCGCCAACGACCCGCCGGCGGTCGCGGGCGCGTGGCTGGTGTCCGACGTCGGCAAGTGCTGGGTGATCGACCGGCTGAGCTCGCCGACCGTCGCGATCGCCGAGGGCGATTTCCTCGACGGCGACCGGCCGCAGGGCATCTTCGGGCCCGCCGAGGCGCCTGGCGTGCTCGCGGTGCGGGTGCCGAGCGAGCGCACCGCGGCACACCCGCTCATCCGCGCCGGCAAGCACAACCTCATCCAGGGCGACGGCGACCCGCGCAAGGCCACCGACTACAGCCAGAAAGCGCTGTTCGTGCAGCGCGCGTGCGTGCTCAACGGCGTCTCGTCGGACCTCGGCGCCATCTACAGCCACCCGGTGCTCTGCGCCATCGTGTCGCCGGACGCCAAGCCGCTGCCGGCGCGCCACCCAGGTGTCGAGCTGCTCGAGGCCTCGCCCGAGTGGCGCGAGCTCGCCGGCGGCGCCGTTGGCGGCGCGGACGGGGCGGGCGCGGCCCCAGGGCCATGCCCATCTGCGACCGCCGCCGCGCCGGCGCCGAGCCCCCTCGTTGCGGCGTTCATCCAGGCGCGGAACTACCTCGCGGTGAAGCGCACCAAGATCGACTGGATCGTGCTGCATTCGACCGAGAACGCCGTTGCCGCCGGCGTCGCGCGCAACATCGCGCGCTGGTTCCAGGGCAGCTCGGCGCCGATGGCGTCGGCGCACTACATCGTCGGCCCCGACGAGATCGTGCAGGGAGTGCACGAGGAGCTCATCGCCTACGCCGCGCCGGGCGCGAACGAGCGCGGCATCCAGATCGAGCAGGTCGGCCAGATTGGCCGCCAGCCGCGCACCGATTGGCTGGGCGACGGCCGGCCGGTCATCGAGCGATCGGCGCGCCTGGTGGCCGCCGTGTGCCGGCGCTGGGGCATCCCGCTCGAGCGCGTCGACGCCGCGGGCCTGCTCGCCGGCCGACGCGGCATCACGACCCACGCCAGCGTGACCGAGGCCTTCAAGCGGTCAACCCACCAGGACCCGGGCCTCGCCGGCGACAAGCTGTGGCCGTGGGACGAGTATCTGGCGCTCGTGCGCGCCGCCGCGACCCTGACTGCCCTCATCGTCGCGTTGTGCTCGTTCAGCGGGCTCGGCGCCACGTAGCCTCAAACGACCCGAAAAAAGCGAAAGTGCCCCGGCTCCGGCCGGGGCCTTCGCTATTTTGTCTGCGCGAAGCGGATTCGGTAATATTCCAAGTGCCACGCGCAGTAGCGCCGCTGCGGTTCTGCGGGCTCTCCGCACGTCACGCAGAGCTTCAGCCTGCGCCTGCTCGCTCGCCGATGCGCCTCTACCACTCGTTTGCGCGCCAAGCACTTGGTGCAGCAGGTGCGCTTCGGTGCGCGCGCGGAGCCGCAATCGTGACAGCCAGAACGGTAGGGCACGTCACCCAGCCTTGCGCGGAGCCTTCCAGTCGGCCGGCAATCCGCAGACCTTCAGCACCTTGGCGACGTACGCCTCACCGACGCGGATTTTGCCAGCCTCGGAGCCGCTCACAGTCGCCTGCGCCTTCTTGAGCTTCTTGGCGAGTTGGGCCTGGGTAAAGCCAGCGTGCTCGCGCGCGGCGCGAAGGTTCTCGCCGAGCGCCTTGCGCGTGAATTCGAGGGCGTCGACGGTCTCCTCGTCGGCGTCGCCAACGAGCCGAAGGTAATCCGCCCTGGGGATCGCCACGTACTCCGTACCGTCGATGGTGATGGTCACTTTGTTCATTTGTAGGACTCCTTGCGGTCGTCGACCGCGACGATGGTGATGACGCCGTTGCTAAACGTGAAGATGATTCGGTAGTTTCCGACGCGGACGCGGAAGTGACCCTTGAACGCGCCCTTCAGCGCCTTGATGCCGGTGACGTTGGGGTACGAGAACAGCTCGGCGATCTTGGCGGCGATGCGCGCCTGAACGATCGCTGGGAGATCCGCCACGCTCTTGGACGCCGACTTCGTAAAGACCACCGTGACCGGCATGATTGGTAATATATCACTGATATCACCACGCGCAAGTCCTGCCTCGAGGAAATCGACCACGGCCCGGCCGATTTCCTCAACGGCCTAGGATTTCGTCCACAGCCTTCGCGATGGCGACCGGTCGGTAGGCATGCGGCGCTAGCGAGACACGCTCAACCGCCTCGACGAGCTGCTCGACGGTCAAGCCGTGCCGGGCAGCGACGACGGCGAGGCGGCCCTGCCATGAGGCCAGCTCGGCCCGTCGCGCCCGCGCAGCTTCAAGCGCCTGCTGCACGGTTCGCCCGCGCCATCGGCGTAAGGGCCTCCACCAGGGGACCGGCGGCGCCTCGGCGAGCGTCCTCCGTGCCCCCGGTGGCGGTGGGGCGGTGGGGCGGTGCGGTAGGTGGTCATGTGGGCGCGTTTGGCGAGACCGGCACCAGCCGCTCGTGCACCTCTACCTTGGCACGCAGCGCGATCGCGACCATGCCCTGGGTTCCCTTGTTGGTCGCGCCCTCGAGCGGGAACGCCCATACGGCTACGTCGTAGCCACACTCGCGCAGCGCCAGGAGCACGCGCAACATGGCGGCGTTGCGCTTGTGGCCGGCTGCGCGATCGAGCTTTCCGCCCGGGCGCCACATCGCCGGCATCGCGATCACGTCGAGCTCGCTGCGCCTAGCCCATGCCTTGGCGATTGCATCGCCGCCGCGGGCGTCGCCATGGATCACCACCGAGGCAGCCTCGCGAAACAGTTCGCGGCAGATGAAGCGTACGTGCGGGCCGTCCTGCAGCTCCACGAGATCGCGCGAGCCGCAAACGATGATCGCTCGGTTCGTTGTCATGCGGGGCACGTCCCCGGCGCGTTGGGATCGTCGCCAGCGCAAAGATGCGGGCCGACGTGGCCGGTGGTGAGACAGCAGGCCCCGCCACATTCGAGCGTTGCGCGGCATTCGTTTGGCCGGTGCTCTTCGCAGACGTAGCCGCGGTTGCGGCACCAATCCGGGCAGCTCACGCCCGCATGTCCATCATGGCTCTCGCGGCTCACGGGAACAGCGCCTCCGATGCGCGGAGCTCACCCCGCTGGATCAGCTCGAGTGAGCGCAGCCGCCCGAGCGCGTTGTCGAAACTCGAGCTGCTCACCGAGTACCCCGTCGCCTTCGATAGCTCGTCCTTGCCGATCGCCCGCGGGTAGACCCGGTGGATCTCGGTCAGCAGCGTCCGTTCGGCCTTTTCGAGCTTGCCGAGCCACATGCTCAAGAGCGCGGGGCCCGTTGGGTACGGCTCGACGTCGCCAGCGTGCGCCAAGCCCGCGTCGGTGATGCGGATGTCGTGGCGATCGCCACTGGCATAGCCGAGCCCGCGGAGCTGGCCGAGGCCGTTGTCGAAGCTCGAGCTCTTCAGCGAGTAGCCGGTGAGGATCGAGAGCTGCACGTCGGTGGTGCACATCCCGACGCGCTGGGCGAGCACCCCGAGCTGGGCGCGCGAGCACCGCTCGAGCTTCGGCTCGTCGGCCGCCGCCGCGGCGTGCCCGTTCGCCTTGCAGTTGGTGCGCGCGCGGTGCGCGGCTTGGCGCTCGGGTGCCGTTGGCCGGCTTGAGGTCGCGATGGACGATGCCGCCCGCGGCTGCGCGCTGCGCAGATAAGCGTCGATCTTCCCCGTTGCCACGTTCTTCAGCTCGGCGAAGAGCTCGGTCGCCACCTTCAGCGCGGCGGTCGCCTCGCCAAGGTGCTGGGCGGCATCTTCGACCGCGCCGCCCGCCGCCGCGAGGTCGTTCGTGGCAGTCTCGTCGAGCATCGGCACCTCGATGCGCTTCGGTTCGGGGGCCGGAGCCGTCTTCTTGGCTGCCGCGAGCTCGCGCTCGAGCTGGGTGATGCGTGCGCGCATCGTCTTGGGATCGTCGGCCTGCGCGCGCTCGATCGTCTCGGCCATGCGCGTTCGGTACTTTTCGAGGTCTGGCTTACGCGCTGGCCCAGGCGCGCGGAGCGCCTTGCCCGGCGCCGGCGTCGCGCTCGAATCGAACGTGTGCGCGAGACGCATGCGCGCAACGCCCTCGTACTTCAGCCACGCCGGCGACACGACGAGTGCGCTTCCGCGTTCGAGGGTGCGCAGCTGCGCCACCAGCTCCTTGTGCCGCTCCTTGGGGATGTGCTCGCCGAACCAGTCGACGATCGCGGCGATGCTGTTCGGTCCCACGGTGCAGAAGGCGATCATCATGTCGGCGAGCTCGCTGACGCTCTTGTTCATGCGCGCGCTGCGCTGGGTGATGAGGCACACGCCGATGGCGGCGTTACGGCCCCACTCGACGAGCTGCTCGATCGCGCCGATGCACTTCGCGACGTCGATATCGCCCTTGCCAGGGTTCTGTGGGCAAAACCGGCCAGCCTCATCGATCGCCAGGAAGAGTGGTAAGCGATGCTCGCCTTGGCGCGCGAAGAGCCGCGTGCAGAAGTCGGTGACGAAGCGAAGGCGCTCGCCGTTCGACCACATCGTGCCGTCGGCGCGGCGCAGCACAATCACCGTGCTGCACGGCTCATCGGCGACGAAGTCAGCCACCACCGCCCCGGAGGTCGGATCGATCGGGACGTCGCCATGAGTGCCGCCGAGGATGACGACGTCGATGCCCGCGCCGTCGCGCGTGGCGCTGTGCTGCAAGCCCCACCAAACGTCGAGCGGGTCGACGACGCAGAATCGCAAGTGGTTGTAGGCATGCTCTTCGACGAGCACGCGGCCGAGGTTTGTTTTTCCCTGGCCCTTGCCGCCGTAGATGATGCTGGTGCGCGTTTGGGTATCGAGCGGCAGCTGCAGGTCGTTCGAGATGTGGAGCTTGGTGGGCATTGTGGGTCAGAACCTTTCGTGTCCGTATTCGGCAAGTTCGAAGTCAGGGACGTCGTCGTCGGCGGGCGGGGTGCGCGTGGCGGTATCGAGCTCGCCGCCGTCGATCGCACCGAGGTCGACGAGGATCTTGGCGAGCAGCCCGCGGTGGCAGCGCTCGCGCCCGGGGCAGTAGCACACGAGCACCACGCGGCTGCGCGCGAGCAGCTCGCGCCACTCGTTGAAGTTACGCCGCTTCGACTCGGCCATCTCGGCCAGGTAAGCCGGCACGTAGGCGCTCCACGCCTCGGCCTCGGCGACGCGGGCCTTGCGCAGCGCTCCGCGGGCGCGCGGGATGGCCAGTGACGCGTCGTCCGTGGACGCGGCGAGCGCGCGCTTTTCCGCTTCGGCCGCGCGCTGGGCGAGATGGCGCGCGTCGAGCGCCGGTCCGAGGATCTTCCAGCTCGGCGCGAACGGCAGGCCCGCAGGCCCGCCGCTCTTTCGCGTGATGTCGAGCCGGTCGGGGCCGCGGTAGCGGATCTGCGAGGTGTGGACGAGCAGCGTCATGCCGCGAGCCTCATCTTCGGGTAGGGCAGGCCTTCGGGAAGGTGGCGGCGATCGCGCTTGGCGAGCGCCCAGCAGTACTTGTGGTTACCGCCGTGGCGCAGCGGGCGCGACACCACCGGCAGCCAGCGAGCAAGCCACGCCGCGGCGTCGTCGCGCTCGCCCAGCGGCTTCGCGCCGGCGTCGACGAGCACCTGCGCGGCGTAGCGCCAGCCACGATCACGCGCCGCGATCTTGGCGCGCGCGCGACGATGGAACGCAGTGCCGTCCGGCAGCAGCCGCAACGTGTCTGGCTTCGACCGCCCCAGATACACGGCGTTGTGCGCCTGGTAGATCGTGCCGATGTGGCCGGGGAACACCACGTCGCCGCACGCGGCGGTGCGTGCGACGGGGTCGCTGAAGCTCACGACGCCCGAAAGCCCCTCGGCGCGCAGCAGCTCAAACGCACGCCCGAGGAACCACGTTTCGCCGTTCGCCGGCACGTCGTCGACCAGGACGAAGCGCCCGAGCTCCACGCCCGCGCCGGGGTCGGGCAGGCACGAGAGCGCGAGCGGCTGCGCCGGAACGCTGAAGACAGCCACCCCGACGAGCTCGGCGCGGCGAAAGATGCCGAAGCGGAAGCGCGCCGCAGGGTAGCTTCCGCTGTAGTGGTGCGCCTCGACGAAGGCGCGCGCGGTGGTGTCGTCGGGGATGATCGCCACCTCGAAGCGTCGCGGTTCGATCGGCTCGCCCGCGGGTCGGTAGGTGGACCGCCGCGCGCCCCAGCGTTGGGTGACGGTGGTAATCATGGGCCTCGCCTCGCCTGCTCCTCACGAATCAGCTGGACGGCGAGCTCACGCGCGCTTTTCCCTTCGTCGGCCGCTGCGATGTGCGTCAACGCCGCTGCGGCAAGAAAAATTGCTGACGCCATGTTCGCCTTCGTCGGTTCGACCAATGCCGCCGCAGCGAGCAGGAGCGCGTCCTTCGCCCGGTCGATGCGTTCCTGGCGCTCCTGGTAGGTCATGGTCGCGCCTCGATTGGGGGCATCGGCGGCCGCCCGAACAGCACCTCGTCGATTGTCTCGGGGCGGACCCACACCGCGAGCGACGAGAGCGTGAACCGGTCGCCGTCCGCCGAGAGCAGCACCTGCAGCATCTGCCCGGCGATCGCGCGCGCGGCCGGCTCGGGCACGGCGTTGCCGATGCGCTCGCGCCAACGCGAGACGCTGGTGCCCGCGAGCTGCAGCGGCTTGCCGTTCAAAACCGACGGAAGTCCCTGCAGCACGGCGAGCTCGAGCGTGGTGAGCGGCCGGTGCCATGTGCCGTCGGCGGCGATGATCACTGGCACCACGGGCGGCGGCTTGGTGACGTCGCGGATGATCATCACCGGCGGGGCGTCGGGCACGCGCGGGTCCGCCACCGCGAAGGACCCGCCCGTGACGCTCGCCTCGCCGGTGACCGTCTTCGCGGCCTCGTCCCAAGGGATCACGCCGAGCGTGCCGTTACGGCCGTTGGTCACGCGCACGTCGGCGATCGAGTACGCGCCCTGCCCGGCCGCGCTGCCGCCTGCGATCGTCGAGCTCGGCTCGTCCCAGCGCAGCACCGCGTACCCGTGATCGTAGGCGCTCTTCACGCGCGGATCGGCGACGCTCGCGGCGCCGCTTGGCGACCCGTGCCCAGTCACCGCCGGCGCGGGCTCGCTCCATGGCACAACCCGGTACGCGTGGTGGAACCACTCGCGCGGACGAGGATCGCCCACCGAGGGGGCGCCCGATCCGGGGCGCGTCGCGCCTATCACCGTCTTCGCGGGCTCGTTCCAATCGCCGACGGTGTGCTTGTTGCGGTGCGCGTTCGGGTTGTTGGCATGGACGAAGAGCCGGGGATCGGCGACAGCGATCGCGCCCGAGCTCGGCGCCGGCGAGGTCGTGACCGTTCCTGTCGGCTTGTCCCAGGGAACGACGCGCTCGACGTTTCCGAAGCGCGGATCCGCAACGCTGAAGGCTCCGGTGCTCGGCCGCGCGTTGCCGGTGACGGTATGCGAGGGTTCCTCCCAGCCGCGCACGCCGAGCGACGTGCTGTTCCAGGTCGGCCGCGGGTCCGCGACGGCGCTCGGCCCGTTCGAGCCGGTGCCGGCGACGGTCGCCGCGGGCGCCTCCCACTTGCCCACGTGGTGGCGGCGGTGCACCTCGCGCCGCGCCTGGCCCGACGCGAGCACGCCCTCGAGGTCACGCCAATCGCCGCCGGCGGGGATGAGCGCGAGGCGCACCCAATTCAGCCACGACAGCCGCGGCATCACATGCAGCGGCCCAGCGGCCGGATCGTTCGGCAGCGGCAGATCGCCGAGCACTTCGCCGCAGGCGCGCACGCGCTGCTTCGCGGGCTGGTAGAGGAGCGGGGGCGTGCGCCTCGGGTGGCGCGCCACCATGAGGTACCGCTGCCGGTGCTGCGCGAGGTTGCCGAGCTCGCCGCAGTCGTGCAGGCCCTCGTGCAGGTAGAATCCGGCGCCCTTAAGCATCTTGCGCACGGCTTTCAGGAAGCGCTTTCCGCGGCTCACGATGCGCGGCACGTTCTCGAGCAGGAAGAGGCGCGGCGGCGTCTTCCACGTGGTGAGCATCAGCTTCACCCAATCGAACACCAGGCGGTTCAGCTTCTGGTACTTCGGCAGCCGCGCCTTCTCGGCCGAGAGCAGCGCCGACATGCCCTTGCAGGGCGGCGAGCTGAAGACGACGTCGGGCGACTCGTCGCCCGCGAAGGCGCGGAGCTCGGCGGGCGTGAGCGTGTGGATGTCGGCGCAGAGCGCGGGCGCACCGGTCAGCGTCTCGAAGTCCGCGCAGGCCTCGCGGTCATTGTCGATGCCGCCGAGCAGGCGAAACGACGCGCCGCGGCCGAGCAGCGACGAGCGCGCCGTGAGGAATCCGCGCGCGCCGGCGCCGAGCCCGCAGAAGGGGAACAGCGCGGTGTAGACGGCGGGCTCGATCGGGGCGTTCAAGCGCGCACCTCGGGGAACTGGCGCACGCGCAGGTCCTCGGGCCACTCGGCGATGTCGCCGCCCTTGCGGTCGTCTACGACGACGGCGTGGCGCCCATTCTTTGGGTCGCCGAAGTCAGCCATCGACGCGCCGACCGCTCGCCACTCTTGCCAGCGCTCCGGGTCGTCGACAGGCCGGGCCCCAAGTTGCTTCACGAAGCACGCAACGCCAGCCTCTTTGCACTGCGCCACCAGCGAGCGCGCCCACGCCAGGTCGAACGGCCGTGCGCCGTGGCCGCTCTCCCCGCCAACGACGACCCAGTGCAATTGCGGGCCATCGTCGCCGGGTCCTGGTCCATTGTTCGCATAGCGCTCTCCGGTCTTGAGACGTTCGAGCTGACGTGCCCCCCATGTCGTGATGAGGCCGCCGCCCTTCCCGCACTGGCAAGGGTCAGGGACGCGCGAGCCGACGTGCTCGGTTTCGCAACCGTCGCAGTAAGACACCGCACCGATCCATTCGTCGAACGACACCGGCCCAAGCAGCGGCTCGGCGCTCACCCAACGGATCGCCGCCGGCGTGTCGATCAGCAGCGGGATCCGCTCCTCGGCGCGCTTCTGGTCCTCGACCGACACCCCCATCCAAACGTTCGGCAGCGGCCAGAGCGGACCGTCGCCATGCGACGCGAAAGGCGAGCCCGGCGGCAGCGCGGCTGCGATCGCGCGCGACTGCGCGTTCGTGAGCCCGATGTTGTAGTCGAGCGACGCGTTGATGCAGTCGTCGAGCGTGAGCTTCGAGAGTACCTCGCGCGCGCGGTCAGCGCGCTTGGTGAGCACCTGGTAGGTGTGGTGGCACGCGAGCCCCATCACGCCGAACGCCGCCGCGATGAAGTGCACCGGCACGTCTTCGTGGAACAGGTCGCTCATCGAGTTGACGAAGATGCGACGGGGAGCGCGCCAGCGGAGCGGCTCCTCGAGCTTCTCGGTCACGAGGCGCAGGTCGAAGCCCTGCTCGTAGGGGTGGCCCGGCACGCCGCGGAAACGCTCAGCGAAAGTCTCGGCATAACAAAATTTGCAACCCGGGCTCACCTTCGTGCATCCGCGCACGGGGTTCCACGTGTCTTGCGTCCACTCGATCTTGCTCTTGCCCATCAGCGCACCTCGGGTTTCTTGGATCCGCGCCATGCGCGGTTGCGCGACGCGGTGTTGTGACCAGGAAGGAATGAGCGCCGCCGGCCCGCGCGGTCGTAGCGCAGCAACGTCTCGCCGCAGTCGCATGCACACGCGACGATCGGGTTTCCGCTGTCTACCGGGCGAAGATCATCGCGCTTGCGATGGTGCGCGGCGTGGTGGGCAATGTCCGCAACGACTTCAAGGTTCTCAGCCGCGTTGTTGCGCTTGTCGCCGTCGAGGTGGTGCACCAACTCCCCGGGCAAGAGTCGGCGACCGAGCTTCTGTTCCGCCACGACGCGGTGCTCGTAGGCGTAGCCACGAACATCGGCGAGATGGTGGTCTTTCCCGACGCGCACCAACACGTAGCCGTTCGAGGCGACGGTGCGGCCTCCTCGCCAGTTGTGATTCCTCGACCCGCGCCGATCACCCATTCGCGTCCTCCACCGGCTGCTCCATCTCCAACCCGCTACATCGCCAGCCATCGCGCTGCCGGCGGGCGAACATCTCGTTGTAGGGGCCCGGGTAAAGCCGCTCGATCAGCGCGAAAAATTCATCGGGCTTGCGCGAATGTTCGCGAACCGGCGCGTGGAACACGCTGCGGATCGAGGCATCGCGGCGGATGTTTTTTCCGCGTTGCGCGATGATGCACACCTCGTGGCACGCCCGTACGTGGCGTCCCATGCCAAAGGCAAGGCCGCCGCTCACCGTGGTTTTTATCCAGATGAGCTCGCTCTTCGGTGTGAATCCCCAGGCGCGACAAACCGCATAAGCCTCCTCGACCATCGCGGCGACGCGCCAGAGCAGGAGAATCGCGTCCGGCGCGACGGGCGGGAGCCGAAAGGCTTTGATCTCGTCGACGGTCATGCACTTGTAGTGCTTGGCGCTGCCCCGCTTCTTGCCGGGCAGCTGGTCATCGAAGAACCACGGCGGATCTGCGATGATGACACGCGACGGCTCGGGCTTGATGCGGTCGCTCATGGCTAGCTCCACACCGTGGCGCTCTCGGGGACGCGCATCCAGCGAGCCAACGCGCCTGCGAAACAGAAGAGCGTAAACATCGCGACCGGATCGTTCGAGGAGACCGGGCTGGGCAGCCGCGCGTTCTTTAGCTCGACGAACCGCTTGCACAGATCGGCGACGACGCGCCGCGTGGGCGCGACGGCGGGCGGCGGCAGCGCCGCCATGGGGATCCAGCCCGGCAGAGCGATCTGCACCGCGGGGCGCAACGCTGCATCGGCGAGGCGCCGGGGGTCCCAGGAGCGCTCGCGCGCCAATCGCACCACGTAGCAGACCAGGCTCGGACGGCCGCCGCAGCGGTCGAGGAGCGCCCGCGCCAGCTCGATCGGCAGATCGAGGTCGAGCGCGAGCGCCCCAGCGAGCTGCTCCTGGAACTCGGGTTGCGAGAACATCGTCAACCCGTAGCCCCTGGCTCGTAGTCATCCGGCGGGCCCGCGACGTCGTCGGTGGTCGCCTCTTCGCGCTTGTCGCCGCGCTTGCGCTTCGCCGGCTTCGATTCGGAGGGCGATTCCGCGGGTGCTTTGGCGGCGGGCTCGGACGCCGCCGCAGCGGTCGAGGAGCCGCCCGCGGCGGCCGCCGGTGGCGTGGTGGTGGCCGGCGGCGCATCACCCTGGGGCGCAGGAGCCGGGGCCGTGGCACCAGCGGCAGAGGGCGCCTGTCCCGCGGGCGGTTGCGCTCCATCGGCCGGCTTGGGCGCCGACTTCTTGGCGAGCTTCTCCTTGGCCTCGGCGATCTTGGCGTTGATGACATCGGCCGCGCCCTTTGCGCCCTCGTCGTCCTCGCCGTCCGATTCGACACCGGTCTTCGACCGCAGCGCATCGGGCCACGTGAACATCCCCTCCTTGATGCCGAGGAACACCGCGCGGAGCTCGACGAGCTCGGCGGGTGAGGACTCGCCGAGGTCGTGCCCCAGGTAGGTCGCGAGCGACGCCGCCCGGACGCCGACGGTCGCGAAACCGTCGATGATCGCCTTGCGGTGCGCGTCGGGGTCCTCGGCCACCTCGGCGACCGACGTCTTATGGATCTGCTCAAGGGCCTCGTCCTTCAGCCACGCCGGCACCAGGCGCAGGACGGCGGTGCGCATCGCCTTGGACACCTCCGCGGCGACTTTCGGGCGCATCTCGCGCTCGCCGGCGCGACAGATGTAGTTGAGCTTGCCGCGCGAGTTCTTCCGGGTGCCGACGACGTCGGACGGATCATCCGGCGGGTAGCGGCGCTCGACCGTCTTCTCGACGTTCACCACGCCGACGATCCGGTTGTTCTTCTCGAGATCGACGACGCTGACCTGCTGGATGATGCGCTGCGCGTCCTCGTAGATGGGCAGGACGTCGACGTCGATGTTTCCAAGGTGCTGCAGGCACGCCTCGGCGAAGCGGATCGAGGGTCCGGTGACCGGCTTGCTGTCCTCGCCGCCGAACGGCAGCGCGTAGATAGCCGCCGCCGCGAAGCTCTTGCGCTTGCAGTCCTTGAGCAAGTCCTGGCGCACTTGGTCGATGTTGCGCGGGAACTTCTGCGCGACGATCGCGCGCGCTTCGACGTTGGCGCGCACGTGCGCAACGACAGCCGCGGACGGTGCGCGCTCCAGCGCCGCGAGATGCGGCGTGGGCTGGTCCCCCGCGATAGCGAGTGCTTTGGTGGTCTCTCGATCTTCGGACATGGGTTTCTCCTATTGGTCAGTTCGCAAACGGGTAGTCAGCCGGGTAGCGGCAAAGGCCGCGAGTCGTGGAACAAGAGCGCGCCGCCGCGGCGCTTGCGGCGCAGCATCTCTGGACGCCAGGCGACGTTGCGCGGCTTCAGCGCGTCGCCAATCCGGGTCGCGCGCTCGCCGATGATGTCGAGCTCGAGCCGCCGCCCGCGCCGGCGCCGATAGAACTCGCGATCGGTCGCGCAGAAGTGGTCACCGCCGAGGTTGACCTTGGTGTCGCGATCCAAATCGCGCCGCGTTGTCCGGCTGCGCCAGCCGATGTTGCGCCAGCGCCGCTCGAGGTCGAGGAGACGGTCGCGGAGCTCGCCGGCGAAGCCACCATCCCAAGCCGGCGCAACCAAGCACACCCATTCGCCCGGTTCCCACCGCGCGGCGCGCTCTCCATGGCCAGCGGCCCAGGTGCGCACGTCCGCTTCGCGGAACTCGCCATAGGGATACGGCCAAACGTCGTCATCCCGCATTGCCTGTCTCCCGTGGAAAATTGAGGCGCGCGAATTCGCCGTAGTGTGCGATGGCGGCGCGGTCGTACGCGCGCGCTGCTTCTTCAGCGGTCGCGAAGTAGCCAACAAAGATCTGACGCCCATCGACGTGGACCTTCGCTACCCAAGGACGACGCGGCAGCGAGGCGCGGTGGGTAACGCCCTTGAAACCGCTGGTGTTGTCGCCTCGGCGCCGACTGTTTTGGTTGTTCTGACTTGCTGTGCAGATCCGAAGGTTGGAGCGCCGGTTGTCCAGAGCATCCCCGTTAGCGTGGTCCACGAGCTGACCGACGGATGCGTCGAGAATAAATCGGCTCATGTGGATCTTTCGCTCGGCGACCACCCTGACGGCTCGCCATTGCCCATCTTGAAATTGCGCCGACCACTTGTGCGCCGCGACTCGCTCGAAGTCCGCGACATCGACGAGAGCCACCTTCCCCTGCGTCAGCGGGACTTCGCGCGTCACGATTCGTCCTCCTCGGCGGTATCGATGAGTGGGGCGGCATCCTCGGGACCGATGGCTCGCTGCACCCATTTCCTGTTGGGATAGAGCTGCGGGCGCCTGCTGCTGACTTGGCGGTGCTTTTCGATTACGTGATCTGGCACCACGCCTTCAGCAAGCTCCTCGGCGACGGATCGCCAAGCCACGTTGCCGCGCCTGCTTCCGAACGCGAAGCGCCCCCATGGGCCGACGATCGAGCGGTAGGGGCCGCATGCGACGCCGAGCAGCGCCTTCATCTGGTCGACTTCGAGCTTGGCCGCGGCCTCCCGGCGCTGCGCGCGCACCAGGCGGGCCACGGCGCTGGCGATCTCGACCTCGGGGCGCTCGAGCTCCTTGCCGTTGTCCTCGCGCCAGACCGCCTTCACGAGCTCGAGCGCCGCCTTGGGCGACGGCGGTGGGGGCGGCTTGTTGCCGAGGACGTACTCGTGCCAGAAGATCTCGCAGACGTCGGCGATGGAGCCGATCATGTCGTCGTCGCGCGCGACGCGAACGATCCGCGGCTCGCTTCCGCCAACCAGCGCGAAGGTGTCCCAGCGGCGCAGGCCCGTGACGTACATGCCCCACTGGCACTGAACGCGCACGTGATCAGCGATGCCTTCGAGCGGCCAATCGCGCGCGGCCCAGGCGCCGACGAGCTTGATTTCGAGGCCGCGGTCGACGCCGCACTCCGGCCAGGAGATCCACGCGTTGTCGTTCGCCGTCGGCGTGGTCACGGCCAGCTGGTGGCCGACGATGCGATCGGGAGTCGCGAGCGCCCAGGGATGCACCGCCGAGCGCTGCGTGCCGACGGCGAGGCAATGGAAGCCGGTCATCATCACGTAGAGGTCGGCGAGGCCCCCTTCGAGCACGCTGCCGGCGGTGCGCACGTCGCCGCGGATGAACGGCGCGAACGCGTCGCAGGTTTCTGGCTCGGGATCGTCCTCGACGACGTAGGGCGGCAGCTCGAGCTCGGGGCCTCGGCGCTTGCGCGCCCACACGTCGGCGATCGTCCGCTTGCCGGGGTTGCGGATGCCGAGGATCGCCGGCACGTCGCTCGCGCCGATCCCGGTCTGCCGCAGCTTGAGCTGTGCGGCGGTCAGCATGGCGACGGCTCCTCGAGCCCGGCGAGCGTGCAGTGATCGTCGTGCTTCGGATCGGTCGCTTGGTCGAAACCGCATTGCGAGCGCTCGCCGGTATCGGCCATGTCGACCAGCACCGCCACGTGCTGGTGCCCGCCCATCGTCTCTTGCTTCAGCGTGATCGTCTTCATCGGGCTACTCCAACTCGCAGATCGGCGAGCAGTTTCTTCAGCCGCTCTTCGAGCGCCGCGCGCGCCGTCGCGGCCACCAGCGGCTCGAACAGCTTCTCGATCTCGGCGTTCAGCGCCGCCTCGAGGCGCTCGCGCACCGCGGGCTTGGCGATGATCGTGGTGATGAAGGCGCGCAGCGTGTTGAGCACCACGTCGCGCACGAGCCGCTCGAACTCGGGCGAGCGCAAGATGACGCGCACGTGCTCGTCGAGGCGCTCGTGGATCTCCTCTTGGCGGTCGAGGATCGTCTCCTCGAGCTCGGCCGCGACCACCGGCTTGGTGAGCAGCTCGCGCGCGTCGATGCCGCGCTTCAGCTCGCGCATGCGCTGGTTCACCGCTTGCGCCTCCCATCGAGCGCGTCGATGGCGTCGAGCAGTTCCGCTTCCTCGCTGCCAGCGACGGTCGGGCTGAAGTGGCCTTTGGCGATCTGTTTGCGCAGATACCGTGCGTACCGGCGCGCCGCAGCCACGACCTGCTCAGCAGCGGCCTGGTCCTGCTCCAGCATGAGCAGCACCGTGGCGATCGCCTCGCGCCAAGCCCGCCGCTCGTTGGCGATGATGCCGCCCGGCCACTTCTGTCCGCGCGGGTAGGTGACGCGCGCGTACGCCTCGAACGCCGCGCGCGTCAGCGCTGCCAGGGTCCATCGTAGCGGCCGCCTCATCGTCGGCCCTCGGTGTCGGCGAGCTTTTCGGCCTCGGCGCGCGCCTTTTCGAGGCGCTCTTCCGCCAAATTCAGTGCATCGATCAACTCCGAGCGCCAACGGCGCGTCGGCTCGTCGAAGTCGAAGCCATGCGCCACGCTCTCGGCTACAGCCGCCGCGCGCGCCAGCGCAGCGCGGACCGACGTGTATGCCGCTGCCACGCGGCGCGCCTGGCGGTTCTTGGTGCGGCTCATCGCGAGCCCCGAGGCATCTCGCGGACTGCGGCGCTGAATTGGCAGACCGCATCGTTGAACTCACGGGCGGCCATCTCGAAGCGTCCAACGACTACGGCTGCCTCGCAGCTTGGCCAGATCGGCTTCCAAGTCCTCGATCTCGCCGTCGACTTCCCCGATCGATTCCTTCGTCGACTCGGCCTCGCCGATCGTCGCTTCGAGCTGGCGACGGCGGGCCTGGTTCGCCTCTCGGGTCTCCCCCGCTTCCTCGAGCTGCTCGGTGAGCGCCGCGACGCTGACCGGCTCCTTGGGAGCGTCGGCGTGGGACGGCGCGGCGTCGACCTGCGCCTTGAGCTGCTTCACCGTGCGGTTCTGCTCGGTGCGTTCGGCGAAGAGGCCATCGCGTTCCTGGTCGAGCTTGGTGGTGTCGACGCCCGCGATGCCGCGCAGGATCATCGCCTGTTCCTCCGGCTTCTTCCGCGAGTACTCGAGCGGGTCGAAGCTGATCGCGCCGACGAGCGCGTCGAGGATCGCCTGCGGCGACTTCAGTGCGGCGCCCTTCTCCCGCACCTCGAGCTTCGAACCGCCCGCGCCGCCGGCGTCGAACGTGCGCGTCACCACCAGGCCGTTGTCGAGTTCGACGACCGTCTTCGCGCGGCGCTGGCCCTTGCGCACCGGCTCGGCGGGGATCGTCTTGGCGCCGCCGAGCGCGTACATGATCGAGTCGAGCGTGCTGCTCTTGCCCGCGGCGTTTTTGCCGCCGAGCAGCACCACCGAGCCATCGGGGCGGATGTCGACGGCCACCAGGCGTTTCACGTTTTCGGACTGCAAACGCAGAATCTTCGTCATGGGGTTCCCTTTCGTGCGGCGCGTGGCCGCGAAAACTTCAGCGCGGCCAGCCGTCGATCGCGCGGCGGTTGTCGTCGCGCGTGTGGGACCAGTGCTTGCGCTCGTACTCCTCGCGGGCGATGCGGCGTGCCTCGTCGCGCTCGCGCTCCGCCTTCAACAGCGCGACCTGGGCCGCGTCGATGCGGCCCGCGAGCCCGCTTCGAGCTCCGCTTGCAGCGCCGCGCGCTGGCGCGCAGCCTCGGCGAGCCCATCGCGGGCGGTCGCGAGCGCAAGCTCTGCGGCTTCGAGCACGGTGGACGCAGCGAAGATCGCCGCTTCGTACTCGTCCTGAATAGCGCGCGAGCGGCGCACGTCGTTGGCAAGCTCGGCGCGCACCAAGTCGCCCATCGGCGGCAGGCGGCGCAGCCGGTTGGCGATGTCGCTGGCGGTCGTCATGACTGCCCCCGATAGAGCCGCGCCAGCGCTTCGCCGATCGGCGTGTCGTAGCCGAAGTCGCCCGGCGCGCCGAACGCGTCGTGGAGCTCCTTCATGGTGCGTCCGCGCACAAGCCGGCGCGCGCACCGTGCGATCTCGATGGCCTCGAGCAGCAGGTGCCGCTCAATTCCGATGTCGGCTTCGTCGTCGATGCGCGCCACAAGCGCATCGAGCGCGCTCTGGTAGCCGCGCAACTGGCTGGTAATCGCGTCTTCGAGAAGTTTCATGGGGTCACCTCGCAGTTGCCGATCGATTCCAATGGGCCAGCCGCGGTCGGCGCGGTGCCGTCTCGCGGCCGCGTGATCGCCTCGCGGTACTTGTCGACGACCTCGGCCATCGACGACGCGCTCAGCTGCTGGCGCAGCATCGAGCTGTAGATGCAGAACTCGGGCTCGACGCCCTTCGGACCTTGCCCCTCGAAGAGGAACCACGCACTAGCGGTCAGCTTCACCGTGTCGCCGTGCTGGCGCGCGAGCGCCGCCATGGCCGCGTACGCGTCCGCGAAGGTCATGGCGTGGCACCTCGGGCGCACCAAGCGCACGCGCACGGGGCGCGCAGCTGCCGGTGGATTTCGTTCAGCTCGGCAGCCAGCCTTTGGCGCCGCTTCGCGCTGTACCCGTCGAGCGACGTGGCGATGTCGACGGCGCGGCGCTCTAGCTCTGCGCGCTCCGCGGCCACCGCTGCGAGATGCAATCCCTCGCGGCGCCGCTCATACAGACCCGCCGCGGCGGAGCTGGGCGGCTCGCCGAGCCACGACATGTCCGGCATCAGCGGCGTGACGCGGTAGTGGTGCGATCCGCCGACCGTGATTCCGATCCGGTCGAGCTTCATACCGCCTCCCGAACGTCGAGCGCGATCCGCACCGCCGCCAGCGCATCGGCGCGCGCACCCGCTCGCTCTTGGCGCGCCGCGAGCATCAAGCGCGAAGCGGTGAGCAGCGTCGTCATCGCCCGGCGCTTGGTGGCCAGGTGGTTGAGCGGCTCGACGCGCATCAGCGGCGCAGCGCCGCCGCCGACCATGAACGCCTCGCCGCTCTCGATCGCGTCGGCCAGCTCCTCGAAGTCGAGGTCGCTGTCGACGTTCGCCTCGACGAACTCAGCCGCCGAGCACACGCACTCGATCGCGCCCGTCAGCGCGTCGACGAGCGCCACGCGGGCGGCCTCGTCGCAGGAGCAGTCGGCCTGCTCGTAGTGGCTCGGACCGCTGTAGTAGCCGCCGACGACCCAACGGAACGGCCGCTTGCAGACCGCGCAGGCCGGCGTCTCATCGTGCTCGGGCTCCGGGTAGATGCCGCGAGCCGCCCATGCGTCGAGCTGCGCCTGGCTCATGCCAACCTCCGGGTCTGCGACGCGGGCGGGGCGCTGATGTCGCGATCGGCGCGGCCCAGCTCGGCAGCGATCAGCTTCAGCGCCTCGGTGTGCTTGCACTCGCGGCGGTAGCGGAAACCGGCGCAGCTGCACTCGGCGCGCCCGGCCACGCAGACCGCGATGTACTCGGCGCCCGGATCGCGCTTCGAGGGGAAGGCCGCGGCGACCATGCCGGCGCGGTGGCCGAGGATCCGCGGGGCCGGAGCCGCGGTCGGGGTCGTTCCGTGAGCCATGCGCCAACAATAGCAATGGCAATGGCAATGTCAATGGTCCAGGTCAACGATTGCTCCTGGCCCGGATTTTCATTGGGCTAGTTGAGCACGCGGCCGGACTTGTGGACGAATAGCGTTCCGCCTGGCTTGTCTGGACCGAGGCCAAGGCGCGCCGCGACCTTGTTGATCCAGCAGACGTTGTCGGCCTTGTCGCACCGGAAAAGCGTCTTGGTGCAGCCCACGTTCATGATGCGGCTGTAGTCGGTGGCGGGCTCGCCGGCGACGCCCGCGATGGGCTGGCCCTTGCAGGATCCATCGGGTTGGCAGGCGTCCCAGATGCTCGCGGCCGCCATCCGCGGCACCAGCTCGGCGCGGGCTGCCTTGGTCCACTTCAGCCGATCGTCGAAGAGCTTAAGCTGGGCGGCCAGGTAATCGCGGTGCGCGGTCTCGATCTCCTTGCCGCAGACGCGCGAGGCGTGCGGCGCATCGTCGAGGCGTCGATTTGCGGCGAAGACCAGCGTGTAAGCCTCGGTGAGGCACTTCAGGTACGGATCGTAGCCCTTCGTCTCGTCATGGCAGGTGCTCCACTTGCTGTCGGCCTGCGCAGCCTGCAATCCGATCGGCCAGTAGGCGCGCAGCACTGTCACGGCGTCGTCGGCGTCCGCGTCGTCAGCGCTTGCGGGCGAGGGGGCGCCCGGCGCGACCTGCACCGGTGCATTGCCCGATTCCGGCGCGTCCTTCTTGCAGCCGTGTGACACCGCGCCGAGCCCAACCAAAACCAGGCCGGCGGCGCAGATCACGCCACAAAGCGACGCGCCACTGCTGGGTTCGCTCATTTGTGCCCCCCTCTTGGTCCGCGGGCGGTGCTTTGCACCATGCGGATATCGCGATCGAGAAGTGTTCCCGTATCGACCCATTCGCCGAAGCTTCGATCGCCGGTCGGCCACCACCGCGCCAGCTCATGCAGCTTCTCGACCGTGAGCGGCAGCCAGCGGCCCCGGTTTTCCTGGATCGCGGCTTCGAGGTTTGGAAACGCGCGCGCCACTTCGTTTGCAACGGACAACGGCTCGCGCGATATTCCGGGCGTCTTCAACTCGGCGAGCTTCAGTGCGAACTGCGGTCGAAACTGCAGGAGGCCGATCAGGATCTTGCCGCCGGCGCCCCGCCAGTTCTCCAAGAATGCAGAGATCGTACCCTGGGCGATGCCGCCGAGGGCTTCGCCCGCTGCTTCTTGGGTGCCTTGCGTTTCGATGACGTCACGTACCTCGGCCTCCATCAGCTCGAGGACTTCGGGGGAATAGGTCTTCGAGGCCGAGCCGGGCGGCTTGGCCCGGCCGCCGCGGGCGCGTTTCGGGCTCACGGCGGCGACTGTAGGCGTCACGTTCGCGGTCATGGGGATGCACCTTGACGAACGTTATTGCCATTGCTATTGCAAGAGACACGATGAAGCGCGGACCCGAATTGCTCACGAAGTGGCGACAGAAGCAGAAAAACGCGCAGGGGGAGCCCCTGAGCCAAACCGACGCGGCCGAGATGATCGGCGCGAGTCAGACCTCCTGGCATGACTGGGAGCACGGCATCAAGGTGCCGCGCATCGAGCAGGCGTTGAAGCTGGCTAAGCTCACCGCCGACGAGGTTCCCGTCGAGTCCTGGGCCGGCGTGAAGCAGCGCCGCCACAAGGCGGCCTGATCGATGCGCCGCCGCGCCTTCCTGGCATCGCTCGCGGCGCTGATGGCGCCGCCGATGAAGTCGACGCGCGCGTCGTACGCGTTTGAAGTCGTCGGTCACCGATCCGTGGTGGCCGCCTTTAAGACCATCGGCGCCGCTGCGAAGCGCGCCGATGAACGCCTGCGCGCTGCGGCGGTTCTGCTTCCGGAGGCCAAGTAAGCCATGGCTGCGACGCGGGAAGGGCAACAGGCGGCCGGACCCGAGACGACGTTCGGCCAGCGGCTGCGGATCACGCGCGAGCTGCGCGGCCGCAGCGCGATCGAGCTGAGCCAGGCGGCCGGGCTCGGTCGGAATGCGGTCGGTGAGATCGAGCGCGAGGCCAACGCGAACCCCACGCTGCGCACGATCGAAAAGCTCGCACGCGCACTCGACGTCGATGCCGGCTGGCTCGCCACCGGACGAGGCTCCGCGATCCCCAATCGCCCGGCCGCCTGATCTTCCGGCGCGCCCGCGGCGCCTCCCCCACCATGAACACCCCCCACCATACGGATTCTTGCGCTTCGGACGGCCCCTTGACGGCGGTCGATCCGCGAATAGCGGCCTCCGCGCTTCCCGCGGCCCCGAGCGACGTTGTCCAGCCATCGGCGTCGCTCGCGGGCCGGGTTTCTCAGAGTGACGCGATCGAGCGGCCCGAGTCGCTCTACGTCGATCACGGCGGTGAGGGCTGAGATGGCCTTCGCGCTGGCGGTCGGTGGAGGTCTCGCGCTCGCGGCGGCGATCGTCGCGCTCATCAGCCACTTCAACCGTCGCTGGCGCGATCGCGTCGCGCCGCGACGCCGGCTGCGCGTCATTCCCGGAGGGCGCGCGCGATGATCGCTCGCCGATCAATGGGGGCACGGCACGCCCGCGACGTCGAAGCAACATCCCGCGAAGGGAGTGCACTTGGCGCAGATCGGGCAGTGGGGCCCGCCGGGGCAGTCGTCGCAGAGCATGGGCGTGCTGCCGCCGTGCCCGCCGCCCCCACCAGCTCCATCACCGCCGCCGGCGCCACCAGCGCCGCCCGCACCGGGCAGCGGCTCGTCGATCACGACTCGGCTCGCGCAGCCGATCAGCAGAACCACGAGAACGAGGAGGGGACCGAGATGAGCCTTCATGCACACCAGGGTGCGCCTTCGTCGCGTCGCAATCGCCTAGGCAGCCGCGAAAATGCGCCGAGGAAGCTCCTCGGCCAGATCGACGCGGATGCGCTGCTAGCGGGCAGCTGGCTCGATCGCGCGGTATCGTGCGCCTCGCACGGGATCGTGTCGACCAAGCTCGGCGTGTCGCGCGGCCGCATCTCGCAGTGGCCGCTTGGCTGCTTGCCGCCGATGCGCGCACTACCGGCGATCCTGCGCATCCCGAGCGTCGGCCGCGAGCTCGTCCGCGTGCTGACAGAGTACGTCGACGCGGTGCCGGCCCCCGGCCTCGATGCGCGCGACGATCTCGCGCTCGTGATGGCGGCGGTCGGTTCGGTGGCCGCGATGCTCACCGAGTTCATGTCCGACGGCGTGCTCGACGAACGTGAACGCGCGATCTTGCGCGCGCCGCTGCTCAAGCTGCGCGATCGCGTCGACGGAATGCTTCGCGACATGGAGGGCAACGCCGCCCGATGAGCGCCCGGCGCGCCGCCGCCATTCAGCGCGAGATCGCCGATCTCGACGCCCAGAAGCTCGAGATCGATGCTCGACGGCTCGAGCTCAGCCGCGAGTTGGCTGACGAGCTCGCGCGCGAGGAAGTGCCGAAGCGGCGTCGTCCCACCAAGCCGGTGGTGTTGCGGTCGGTGACCGAAGAGGAGATCACCGACGTCGAGGCGAAGATGGCGCGCAACATGCGGAGGACATCGTGACGCGCCGCCCGAAGGGATCAGGTCGCATCCGTCCGCTGCCCTCGGGCCGGTGGCGCATCACCGTGGTGGTCGACAAGCGCGAGGTCAACCCGACCGGCGAGACGTATGCCACCGAGGAAGACGCCGATCGCGCGCTTGCAGCCGTCAACGCCGCGCGCCAACGCGGCGAGTACCACGTCAACCTGGTCACGCTCGGAAGCTACGGTGCAGGCTGGATCGGTCAGCGCAAGACCGAGGGCTACGAGGCGTGGCCGACCGATCGCAGCCGCTGGAACCTGCACGTCGCTACGGCAGCGTTCTACGAGTGGCCCATCGACAGCATCACCCGCCCGGACGTTCGCGAATGGATCGGCAAGATGAAGCGGACGATCGGCGACAAGAGCGTGCGCGAGGTGTTCATCCTCGCGCGGAGCTGCTTCGAGGCGATGGTCGAGGACGAGCTGATCGCGCGTAACCCGCTCGCCGGCATGAAGCTCAAGCGCAAGCGGCAGAACGACGAGTCGGCCGCGCTCGACGATTGGACGTACCTTTCGCTCGCAGAGCAGCACCAGATCGAGGCCTGCGACGCGCCGGAGCCGCTCGTGCTCCTGGCGATGTTCGCCTACGGAACGGGCCTCCGGCAGAGCGAGCAGATGGGCTTGCAGCTCACCGAGCTCGTCGTCGACGGCGACGATCCGCATGTGCTCGTGCGCCGACAGCGGAAGAAGAACCGCACCAAGACGGGCAAGGTCCGGCGCGTGCCGCTCTTCGGCGTCGCGCTGCGCGCGATCCGGCGCTGGCTCGAGTGGCGCCCGTTCATCCCGGGCGCGGCCGACTCGAACCTCGTCTTCCCGCTGTCGTCGCAGTGGTTCCGACGCACCTGGAAGGGCGAGCCGATCGGCGGCTTCGGGCTCGTGATGCGCGCCGCGAAGATCGCCCCACGCCCGCACCTGAACTGGAAGGCGCTCCGGCACACCTGCGCCTCGGCGCTCGTCTCGGGCATGTGGGGCGACACGTGGGAGCTCACCGAGGTCCGCGAGCTACTCGGTCACACGTCGATCCAGATGACCCAGCGCTACGCGCACCTCGCGCCGACGCGGCTGCGGGAGAGGGCGAACCGCACCAGCGGCGGCGGAAATTCCGGTGTGGGCGGCGCCGTGCCGTCCAACGGGGGCACGACGGCACGAACCGCGGCCCAAGCCAGCGAAAACGCTGATTCCGCTCGTGCTCATAACCCGAAGGTCGGAGGTTCAAATCCTCCCCGCGCAACTAGGGAAATCATTGGCAAAACCGGCGAAAACATCGCCGAGCCGTGCCCCTATCGTACCCCTGTAGATCCTGGGCTTCGCGCGCTCGCTGAAGAGCTGATCGAGGCGGCGTCGCGGAAGGATCGCCGCGCTCGACAGCTCGCGCGTCAGCTCGCCGAGGCGGTGGCGAGCGCCGACGATCGCGTGCGGCTCGTCGAGGCCGTTCGCGCCGGCGGGCGCCATCAGCTTGTGCGTGCACTCGAGCTCGCCAGGCTGATCATCGCCGGCGAAGTCGCCGATCAATCGGCGCGCGGAGGTGACCGGTGATCGGCCGGCTCGTGCGCCGAGCGCAGGCGGCGATCGGCCGCGTGCTCGCGTTCGAGCCGGTGCTCGACATGGCCTTCGAGGAGCTGCTCGACGCGTGGCGGAAGATCGATCGGCTCGAGCGGCGCGTGCGCGATCTCGAAGGGCGCCTCGCCGGCCTGCCGGCGCCCGAGTGTGAAAGCGCGTGGTGCGCGGCGCGCACTGTGAAGGGCACCGCGCTGCCGGGATCGAAGCTCTGTGGCTGGTGCACGCCACCGGCGGAAGGGAACGGTTGATGGACTGGGCGAACGAACGGTTCGTGCGCTTCTACACGCGCGACACGGTCGAGTGGCTCGCGCTGAGCTGGAAGGCGCAAGGACTCTTCGGGCTGATCCTACGAAAGTGCGATCGCGCCGGCGTGATCGAGCTCGGCCGGCTCGGGCCCCGCGGCCTAGCAGCGCTGCTGCATGCTCCATGGGCCGAGATCGAGAGCCCGCTCGGCGAGCTGCTGACCGATGGCTGCGTCGAGATCCGCGCCGACGATCGGCCGGTCCTGGTGGTGCCGAACTACCTCGAAGCCCAGGAGGCCACCTCCTCGGACAAGCAGCGGCAGAGGGACTCGCGGGAACGGCGCCGCGACAAGGCTCGATCAGAAGATGTCACGAAACGTGACGCCACGGGGTCACAAAACGTGACCGAAACGTCACAGCCTGTCACAGCCTGTCACTCTGAGCCTTCTCCTTCCGATCCAGCCGAACTAGAGGAGGAGGAGAGCAGCGCCGCAGACGCGTCGCAGCCACCCCCCCAGCTCGAACTTGTCGGAGATACGCCCCGACCGAAGCGCCGCAAGACCAACGACGACATCGCCACCGCTTGGAAGCTCTGGCGCGAGCGGTACGATCTCTTCGAGGGCAGGCCCTACGTCAACGGAGACGCCTGCGGACGGGCGATCAAGCGGCTCGCCAGCACGATCCGCGGTCACGCTCGGGATCGCGCCATCGCTGCGGGCGGCGACGAGCAGGCCCTCTTCGAGGCCGCGCTCGATCACGTGATGCGCGCCTATCTCGGCGACAAGGGCTCGAAGAACTTCCTCGAGCTGAACGCGCACCAGCTCCAATACATCAACCGCGACGTTCCGCGGTACGCGTTGCCGTGGACGCCTGGCGCGCGCCGCCCACCGCCGCTGCCACGCAAAGCCGAGCCGCCGACGCGCGATCCGACCACCGACGCGCCGTGCGGAAAACCCATCGGCTCGCTGGTGGCCGACATCGGACGAACTTTCTGACCAACACACGGAGACCCCATGGACCTGACCGAACGACACAACCGACTCGACACCCTCATCGCGGAAAACCTCCTCATCCGAAACCAGTGGACCGGCGAGAAAGCGGGCCGCGAGACCGCGTGCTTGCTCGCCGCGCTCTCGCCGGAGGCCGGCAAGGCGCAGGAACCGAGCGCATGCCCCGCTGACGTGATGCCGGCATGGCTCGCGCGGCTCACCCCGTACATCGACGACCGCGGCTCACAGGCGCATTGGCGCGACGTCGTGCTCCGCTACGCGAACCTCGCGCGACGCTGGCACGTGCTCGATGCCGAGACGTGGCGTCGGCTCGGCTTTGCGTGCCGCGCCGTCGCGCTGCGCGAAGCGCGCAAGACCACCGACAAGGTGGCCGCCATCGTGCCGGTGCACGCCCAGGCGGCCGCGGCGAGCATCGACGAGGTGTTGGCGCTGCTCGACCGGGCAGCCGCGGGCGAGGCGGTGCCCGAGTCCGAATGGCGAGCTGCGCAGCAGCGAGCCTCGGCGGCGGCGGCGGCGGCGGCGCAGTG
>JACXTT010001074.1_pt1 | contig 46514 bp, 52 predicted proteins | sample 9270951 | NCBI WGS metagenome assembly JACXTT01 (sample SAMN15532306, study PRJNA645909) | rock metagenome | isolation source: weathered quartz diorite | place: Puerto Rico | collected 2017-06-21 | reverse complement strand
GTCCACCCTAGCTTGGTTATCTCACAGGGCACAGCGGGATTGTGCGACCCAACCCTACCGCTGCGAGTCTGTCACGATATTCCGGCCGCTTGAACCTGTCAAGCGCGCCTATACCGACTGACTACATGAGCGAGTGACGCTCGCCCGCGTGTTCTCTCGAATGCGAGCCTTTGGATGCAAGGCTCGCACGCGAGATTGTCAGGAAACTGCTAATCCGCAAACCCTCGAATGCCAGCGACAGAGAGATTGCGAAGTCTCTGCGCTCGCGCTTCGGCCGCACGTTGAGCGGCGATTGCATTCCGCTCACGGGCGAGAATGCGCTTGCCGGGCGTGGGCGTTGGCGTGTGAGACTTCCGCACGCGTGGCGCACGCGGGACGGGAACGGGACGCGATGAGGCGAGCACGTTCAAGTCCACGACGGCAGGCATGGCGACAGGCTGACCCGCACGGAGTAGGAAAATCGCGGGTCCGCTGAGCGCGCGAGGCTTGCGCCGATGAGTGTTTCGACGGCTGTTCGCGAGCCTGTCCCAAGGGTTCGGGAAGCCTGACGGCTCCCAAAACCGTGTCATCTAGAAACCCTCCGGTCGCACGGGCCGGCCGATCCGTCCGGCGACAGGGGTTTGGATGCGGGGAGATTCGGGGAGATTTACAAGCCTTTGTTAAGATTCACGTTGCAAAGGCTTGACGTTTGACAAAGGCTTGACATCCAAAGCTCGAATGTGCCCAAATGTGCAGCGTACCGATCCGTTCAGGGCACAAATGGGCAGTAAGGCCGACTTTGCAATGTCCTGACATCTCGGCGATATGGTGGAAATGGCGTAAAGTGTTGGAATGTCAAGGCTTGGACAAGGCCGGGGCACCCTCCCCCCGGAGCCTTCGCCAGCCACGACAAGGGGGTGTCAGAAATTTTAATAATTTTTACCTTGACAACCCTGAAAAATGTGATATACTATGTCCCGATGGAGGAAAATACCGAGAATAAGCCAAAGCGGAGAAATCGCACAGGGATCACAAAGGCAATCATCGAGAACACGAAATTGCCTAACCCATTGTCCTATGTGGAGTTAGCTGCCGCGCTGCGTGCTCGTCCAGAGACAATCTACCGTACAGCCGCTCGTTTACGCGCTGAAGGCCGTATTCCGCTCGGCCGTGGAGTCACGCCAGCACCACCCGGCTGGAAGTCGGCCGAACCCACAGATTCGCCCCCCGAGCCGGTTACAGCGCCCCGTTCAATTCTCGACACTCCGCCCTCAGAATGGGACGAGGATGCCCTTGCAGCAATAGATAAGCTTCCTGTCCTAAACTCCGATCAACGTAAGAAACTCCTTTCAGCCATCGCCATGCGGCCCTCAGCCGGAGTCGGTCAAGCCGCAGCCCTCAAAACCCTTGAGGATATTGACAAAGGCGCTGGTACACAGATTGGCCCACCACCGCCACTCACGGAAGTCCAAACAATCGAACGACTTAGCCGATTGATGCGTGCGGTGGGCCAAGTTCTAACTCAGAAGTCAATGGAGGCAGCCTTTGAGTCTGGCAATTCGTCAGAAACGCCGCCGCTCGATCAACGTGAACCATTGTCCAGTGGTGAAAGTGACATGGCTTGACGCTTGGCTCGATACAGATGCGGAAGTTACACCTGATAACGTACATGAGAAGCTCCAAATCGCCACTGATGTTGGACTTCTCATCAAAAAAACCCGAAAAGTTGTGATCTTAGCAGCAAATTACGAGACAGATAGCAATCTAATCCGCTTCATAACACAAATCCCAACCGTTTTAGTGTTGAAAATCGAAAAAGCTCTCGATTTCGAGACAGTTTTTGAGAAAAAGGGGTCGCACGATGGCACGAATGAGCCCGAAAGCACGCAAAGCAGCCCGAGCGAGCTACAGCGCAGCGAAAAGTAAGCCGCTTGGTGAAGGAAGTCGCTTTGAAGCGGTGGAAGCTAGCGCAAAAGCAAGTGGCGCACGCAATCCGGCGGCCGTCGCCGCAGCCGTTGGTCGAAAGAAGTATGGAAAGAAGAAGTTTCAAGCTCTCGCAGCCGCAGGGAGACGCAAGTAATGACTCGCATGAGTCCAAAGAGTCGGGCAAAGGGCCGCGCGCAGAGTATCGCTGACTACAAGATGCAGAAAGTGATGCATGAGTTCAAGTCAGGCACACTCAAATCATCAAGCGGCCAGCCAGTCACCAACCGAAAGCAAGCGATTGCCATCGGTATCTCCGAAGGCAAGCGGTACGGCAGACGCCGTAAGAGAGTGTAAATGGCAATTCGCAATCGAGTAACATCTGTTAGTTCCTCTACCAGCACCGTCAGCGTCAGCATTGGCGCAACAACGGGCCATACAAAAACACGAATCAAGAAAGTCCATGTCCACTTCTACGGTGGTGCGGCCGATGCTGCGATGGTTGGACTGACATTCGCAACTCGTGAAGTAAATCCAAATATCACCCTTACAGAGCGAATTAATGTCGAGCATGGTGCATCATCACTTGGCCCTCCATTCCGATGCACATTTGATTTCGGTGATGGTGTCTATCTTCCAGATGCTACATCTACAAGTGTAAGTGTTTCGCTTGGAACAGTCACCAACGCGCTTGCTGCCGCGCCCACCACACTGGTAATGACTATTCAATATGTGGATGAGTAATGTGGGACAGCACAGCCGAGCGAGAACTTTGGGCAGACATCTGCCAGAAAAGCTTTTGGTGGTTTTGCGTTGTGGCGATGGGGATGGAGCACTTTCCCAAAGCCCATCGTTGGTTCCATGAATACATTCAACGCCCACTCTGCGATTGGTATCAAAAGTACGTTGAAGAGTGGTTGATAAATAGAGACTCGCGAGACGAACCACGTCAGACATGTCTCATGGCCCTTCTCCCCCGCGAGTTTGCGAAAACCTCCATCATCACTCAGGCCGGCCAACTTTGGATTCATGTACGTGACCCTAATCTCGCGACTGCTACCGGTTCTGAAAATACCGCGATGGCGCAGGAAATCATAGCGCCGATCAAGACGATCATCTCGGGCGGCGATCCTCACTCATGGTTCACATGGTTGTATGGAAATTGGTACGATAAGAATCGGAAATGGAGGGATGAGTTCTTTGTGCATGGCGCTCGTACCGCAACCGCTCGTAAAGATGCCTCCGTTCAAACTTGGGGAGTCTCAACTGGACTTCTTGGTAAGCATCCTGACGCTCTCTTCTTTGACGACCCAATCTCCTATGACGCCATTGCTTCCGACAGCCAGTGGCTCGACAAAGTAAATGCCCATGTAGCAACCCTCATTCCTGTACAACGAGCAGACTGCTTACTTGTGTGGGTAGGCACTCGATACGGTGATGGCGATCACTTCGGTACTCAATTCAAATCGCTTGGCGCTAAGACGATGGTAGGGATGCCACATCCCGACGTGGGCATTAAGCCAGACGGTAAATGGAATGTCTACTACATGAGCGCCCGAGACAGGAATGATACATCTAAGTTTGAAAAGGGCCGACCAACCTTCCCTGAACAGTGGCCAAACTGGCGACTTCTTGAAGCCGAGATAAGTGATCCCCAAAAGTATGCGGCACAACTCTTGAACGATCCTCAGAGTAGCGAATTCAATCCACTTACCAAAGCGCAAGTTGAAGAGTGTTGGGTGGAAGAAAAGAACATCCCATATAACATTCTCTACTACTCAATGCACTTCGATACAGCCTTCAAGACCCCCGGACGGCAGAATAGGGGCGACGAGTCAGTGATTCAAATTTGGGGTCATCAACTCGGTACAGGCATTGTCTGGTTCATCGAAGGCTATAGTAGTAATGTCTGGCGCTCTGAAGATTTCTACAAGAAGGCTGGCGATCTCCTTCAAAAGTATTACTTCAAGAAGCGAAAGATTAAGGTAGTCACAGCCGAGCTTGAAGTTGGCGGCCTTCGCGGCACAATCAATCACCAACTTATGAACGAGTGCGCTGAACGAAACCTACCCATCACCTTCCGATACGAAACACTTTCTCGTGCCGGCCGCGAGAAAGGCAAACGGATGATCGAGCCATGCGGCTTTTGGGTGAATGGTTTTGTTCGCCTTCGCAAAGACGCTCCCGGCGCGGATCGTCTTGTTGACCAAATGACACGCATCCAGTCCATCCTTGCTGGTGGTGGGCATGATGATTGGGCCGATTGTGCAGCAGACGTTTTCCATCCAAAGGTTTATATCCCCCTCCGTAGAGACTCGCCAGAGGAAGTTGAATTGGGCCGCGCGCCATTTGAAGATGAATTGAAACCGGGCCGGATGCTCTCTGCCACACAGCTTTACGATCAATATTACAACAAACCCGACCCTCCAACCTACGAACCAATCTAAGGGCGCTCCTGTGGAGCCTCCCCACGGTAAGCCGGCGAAAGCCGGGCAGCGCCCCAAAGAGGATATATGGCACCAGACGAAAAGGTAAATCGTGGAAGTCAATTAGGTTACATTGATGAATGGGGCGTACCCATTCCTGATTTTATTGACGATCTGAACGATGTCATAGCTGTCAATGAGCTATCGCTTGCTTTCGGCGGCGACCCATTTGATGATGACTTGCCGGAAGGCAATGACATCAAAGGTCGCTAAGAAAGGACGGAGGCCCTTGCACATTGTTATCTACGACATCGAGAACCGTAAACGAGCCAATAAATACCCAAAGCCCGGTGAGGTTTCATGGGACGAAGCTCGTATGGGGCTCGCGGGGATAAGCGCCGTGTGCATATGGGATAGTTTGATTGGTCGTCCATTCCTTTACGATGAGCATACGATTGGAGACTGCATTGAGCATCTCAACTCTGCCGATCTTGCAATTGGTTGGAACAGTGTGGAATTCGACAAACCAGCTTTGGAAGGTTTTACCAAACGGCCAATTCATATTGCTCAACTCGATGTCCGACAGTTTGTGCTCGAAGCTGTCGGAGACAAATACGCTAAGGGATATCGTCTTGGAGAAGTAACGGGCCGCACGCTTGGAATGATGAAGTCTGGTGACGGCGAGGGAGCGCCGCACCTTGCCGCTACAGGACGATGGGCCGAGTTGTTTGACTACAACATCAATGATGTATTCATCACCCGCGCCCTTCACAACTTCATCGTTGAGAATCGCTACGTTATCGCGCCTGACGGCTCAAAGTTGCACATCTCAAAGTATCCAACGAAAGAACTTGCGTGAGCAGCTTTTCAGTAATCGTTCCAGCACATAACGATGAGATGGCAACCGCCCGGACACTTTCCAATCTCATCTTCCAAAACGGCACACCAGTTGAACGAGAAATCATTGTGGTGTCTGACGGCCCGAGTAAACTAGTTCGTAAGGTCGTACACTATGCTCGAAAGGTCGCCGAGACAGAAAAGCAACCCGTTACAATTGAGTATCTTTGGACACCGACTTACAACGCCACCGGCAATGTTGGTCGGGCTCTTGGCCTGAAAGCGGCCAAGAAGGATTGGGTGCTCTTCATTGATTCTGGCACGTCTGTCTTTACTCATGCCTTTGCGATGATGGACTTCGCTCTTCAAGACAAGCCCGATTCCGAGATGATAATGTGGGACATCATTCAGATGGTTGATCCTGTCCCATTCGTCTACTTCTCACTCTACCTCAAACACTGTGTCGAGTTTGAAAAGATTGGCTATTGGGTGCCGGGCGTTTCGGCCGCGATCAAAAGAGAGATCGGCCAGCAAGTCGAATGGCCTAAAGTTTTGCAGTCCGACTGGAAATACTGGTGCGATGTTTGGAAGCTCTTAAAGAAGCCAGTCAAGCTATCTCTCATCCAACATCCACTAGTAATTGCTTATGGAGCCTACGATCACAAACGATTCCGCGCATTACAAGGACCGCTGGCTTGGGATGCAAGCAACTTCGATAAAGACTACAACGAGGTAGCGCATGAAGAATCCGTACCAAAGCCGGCAGATTCAAGACCAGAAAGCATCACGCCAGCGAATACTTGAGCTTTACACAGAGCGGAAGCAAAAGACATTATCATCACTAACAACAATCTTCAATCGTCTTTTGCCACTCTACAACGTATATCGTCAGAGTTACGATACCCGGCGTTTTGCCTCCTTCCGTAATCTTGTCCAAATCCATTTCCCATTCGCGATCATCGAGGCTGATGTCGCGATGAAGGTTCAAAGTACGTTCAGTAGTTGGCCGCCGGTGGATTTCATAGGCACAAGTGCTGACGACACACCAATTGCCAAGAAAAACGCAACGCTTGTCGGAGCCCAACTTCGTGATTGCGACAGCTTTCTCAAAGCTGTTGATTTCTATCTCTCCGCCGATGTCTATGGAACAGCTATTGCCCGACTTGGATGGAAGCACAAGTCACAACTCGAACGTATTCGAGTGCCAGATGGGCAAGGCGGCGAGCAGATCGTTAAAGGGAATGTCACCACCTTCGACGGCCCGGATTGGGATGTAATTAGTTTGGAGGATTTCTGGCCGGAGCGCGGCAAGCGTCGCATCCGTGACTGCAAGTACGTTTTCCATCGTTACTGGATGGATATGGATGACATAAAAGCTCTAGCTGCGGCTGGCGAGTTTGACAAGGCTGCTGTGGCCGAGCTTGTAGAAACAAGCACACCAGCTATTCAAGATACATGGGCTTCACAACGGAATCTCTATCGAAACATTCTTGACTTCGAAAATCGTCAGGGTGATAAGTTTCAGAAGCGAATCCAATGCGTAGACATGGTTGGTGAAGTGCCCGATGACTTTGCAACAGACGGTATCAAGATGCGAATTGTCACCGTTGCAAACGATATTGCCGTCTTGAAGAACTCTCCCTTCCCATTCTTCCACGGCCGTCTGGACCTGATGTTCTTCGCATACAGCCCTGTTCCTGACATGCACTATTTCCACGGTATCGGCAAGGCCGAACCGATGGAAAAGATGACGTATCTTATCAACCGCTACGCATCACAGAAAGCTGATGCGATGGACCTCGCACTTGAGCCGATGTGGCTTGTGAACGAGCTTGCCGGAGTGGATACACAGAATATCGTGACCCGTTCTGGCAAAGTGGTAAAGGTCGCAGGTCCAGTAACAGAAGATAACATCCGGCCATTCAGTCCTGATCTTCGTGGCATTCCACTTGCTCAGAATGAAATCCAACAGCTTTGGGAACTTGAGCAGATTGCAACCGGCGGTATTCAGGATGTCGGTCTTGGTGGAGAAGGCCCAAATCGAGAGACAGCCACGAGCGTCGCGACTCGCTCGCAGCGAGTAATGAGCCGTCAAGCCCTTGAGACAATGATCGGTGAGGAAGCATTCATCACCAAGTTAGCTGAGGGAATGCGGGCCGAGAACCGTCAATGGCTCACTCTACCACATCAGGTCCGTATGATTGGCTCGGAGGCCACGATCAATCCGATCACCGGCCTTCCACTTCCGCAAGAGCCGACAATCATTGACCACTTCGATGTGGCACAGGACTATAAGGCAGTTGCGGTTGGTTCGTCGCAGATGCTCGGCAAGGCTGAGAAACGCAATAACTTTATGACGCTCATGCAGCTTGCCTCAACAAATCAAGCCGCTGTGCAAACGCTCAACTGGCACGCGATGTTCACATATGCCTTTAAGACCTTCGACATTCCAAACGTCAATGACTTCTTCGTGCAGCAAGTACCGGCCGTGAATCAAATCGCCGATCAGGCTGGTGTTGATCCAAATGCGGCCGTCAACCAGATGGGTTCGGCAATGACTCCGGGCGGCAATATCGGTCCTGAATTGATGCAGTATCTAACCCAAGGAGGCGGTCAGCAATGACACTAGACGAGCTTCAGGATAAAGTGGATGTACTTCAAGCAATGCTTGGACATCGCGGATGGAATGAAATGGTCATCCCCAAACTCGGCAAGCAGATGGCCGCATCACTTGAAGAGCTTCTAAGTGATGTCGGGGATGCCAAAGGAAAGACTGATTTCCTACGCGGTAAAGTAACTGCCTACCAATATGTGCTGAAGGTGTTTCAAGCCGACCTTCGAGACGCCCAAGCACAGTTGGAAGAGGCCAAGAAGGGAGCCACCCCCGAGTCTATCGCGGGAACACTCCCACCTATCTAATGTCGTGGCATAGATAGAGTCACTCACCACGCGGACCTACTCCGAAAGGAACAGCAATGACCGAACAAAACCCTTACACGGGCACGGGCGCTGAAAACGCCGTCAAGCCGGAACAGAAGCAGGAGTCTACCTCCCGCAAGCTGGCCGGAAAGTACGAAACAATAGAGGAATTGGAAAAAGGCCATGACCACTTGCAGCACACTCTAACAGAACGGACAACAGAACTCGCTAACGAGCGGGCTCTTAAGGCCGAGTTAGAGAAAGCACTTGTGACTGTGGCAGATCGGGTGAGCCCCGCCGACCGGATGCGCTCACGCACTCAAGCCGAAGAAGCCTTGGAGCAACAGGGCCTACCCCTTACCGCACTTGACCAATACATTTCCGAACGTATTGCTAGGGCGGTTCCACAGGTTCTTGACGAGAAGCTGAAGCCGATCACTGAAGGCACTCGGACTCAACGAATGCTTGAGGAAGAGTTTCCCGGCGTCAACCCTGTTGACGTGAGCCAGTTCCTACGTTCCAACCCTGAAGTACGGGATCGTTACGATGCCAAACTTCAAGCAGGTAGTGTTGAGGCTGCTGCCTATTATGCTTATGCACGGTATGCACAGTCTGAACATGCTTCGCGTGACCTTTCAGGTCTTGCAGAGCAACAGGGCAAAGCGCGCCGTGATGCGGCCCTCCCATCGGCATCCGCTCCTGAGCGGACAACTGATGAAGGACCATCGCTTGCGGACGCATATGACCGCTATCTAACTGAAGGTGACAAGACAACATTCCTTCTTAAGCGGTTGGATTTTCTACCCGGCATCAAGCCGAACACGAGGTAATTCATGGCCTATACTGGTACTTCTGACGCCACAAAAGTCCTGTCGGTTTATTCGTCAGGATACGGCGTTGGACCGAACGTTGGGTTGCAGCGAGAAGATTTGCTCGACCTGATTACCAATATTGACCCGTGGGATAACATCGTTTTCGCGATGCTGCCGAAGCGCCGTGCTAAGAGCACCACGCATGAGTGGCCTGTGGATACTCTTCCAACAGCCGGTCGTTCGGGTGTTGCTGACGGTGCTGCCTTCGAAGCACAGGGATTTCAGGCTCCGTACAGGCTCCGTAACTTCACACAGATTTTCCGGTGGGATGTTTCGGTAACTGGAACTGAGCAGGAAGTCGTTGTTGCTGGTATCAATGAAAAGCTGGCCTACCAAGTGTTGAACGGTACACACGCAATCGCGAAAGCGGTTGAGCAGCGTATCTTCGACATCGGTACTGGTTCGGCCGCAACTGGAACTTTCAACGTATCGGGTGTCACAACCGGCTTAACCAGCTTTGCTGGCTACTCGCCGGGCTCGACCGCTGTTCCCGGATACGGTGGACCGCCGGGCGTAGGCGCTTCAAACGCCGCTCGTCTGATGGCTCCATTGTTCCAGTTGCTCCCATCATCAGGTCTACCTTCTGCGTGGACCTATCCAATTGCGGACATGGCAAGCGCAACATTGACGGCTGTTAAAGTGGATGATGTTTGCGAAATCATGTTCAACAACGGACTTTCGCCTGAAACGATTGTTCTTCATCCGGGTGTGAAGCGTGACTTGTCGAACGACCTTATCGGTGGTTCGACTTCAAACGCACTCAACACTCGTTTGATTCAGGCGTCTGAGCGAAAGGTGATTCGTGGCGTTGATATCTACGAAGGTGAGCTTTGCAATCTTTCTGTAGTTCCAAACCGTAGCATTGCGATTCCGCCTGCCGGAACGCACGGCTATGGATTCACTTGGATTCTTCAGAAGGACAAGCTCGGCATCGCATTCCTGCGGACCATCAAGGCTGTGCCAATCGCCAAGCGTGGAGATTCCGATGACACTATGGTTATCGGCGAGCTAACCCTCGAACTTCTCCATCCTGTAGGCGCTGGTGCAGTTGCACGTTGTATCACCTAATAGTTAGCGGGGAGGGGAGCAATCCTCTCCCCGCCCTATGAGGGATTCATGTACGTTATTGTTAAAGACAAAGCATTTAATGAAGAAGTCAATGCCGACAAGATGGCAAGTGTTTTTCCTCGCATGGTTAAAGATTTCGAGGCAATCAGAAATCTTCGAGAAGTATATCTTCGTCTTGGAATAGACGAGGCCCAACGAAAAAGAGAACGGCGTGGGCTCGGGCGCAAGATCGCTCATTTACCACCGCCTGTTTTCATCTGGTTGTCTCAGCGGTTTCCAGAAATTCTCCGCAATAAGAATCTCCTTCGGTCGTTCCTTAAAGCCAATCCAGATTACTGTCTAACCAAGGTGATCTAATGCCCTCACTACAGAACACCAACGCCGGCCCACAATCCAATCTATCATGGCGGGCGGCGAGTCGTCGCGTGGCTCGTTCGGTGGGAGGCATGAATGATCCAAATATTGTCGCGGCTGCAAACGACGCAATTAGTGAGGCTCTCCAAGACTGGAACACAGAAAAGGACTGGCGCTTCCTTCAAATCATTGCGCCCGACATTGCCGTAACCGCAGCAACAAGTCGTTATGCCCTGCCGACCAACTACAAGAAAGCATATGATGCCTATCTTGTAAGCAGCCAATTGAAACTGGATTATGTGGAAATTCGGCTTCATGACATGATGCTTCCGGCTGCACCACTAATCAGTTCAACCTCCGCATACACTCTCTACAACGTCGGTACAACAGGTGAGATTCAATTACTTCCAAACAGCACAAATGACACACTTGTTGTGCGATACTACAGGCCGATAAAGGAATCGGGAGTGGACGATGAAACGCTCGACCTTCCTTCCCGTTATGTGCCCGGCGTCTTGGCAAAGGCGCGGGCATTTATGTGTCTTGATGCGAAAGATTATAGTGGATTTGATCGGTGGATGGCTCTCGCTACCAACCGCTTAACATGGGCGAAGCGAGACGATGACAGAATTCCTGATGAGGAACTTCGTTTCCGTCCGGCCATCTTTAGTGGAAATCTTGTGCATACTGCCGACATGGAGATAATGTAATGCCGCAGCTAGAACTTAAAAAATTCTCTACAACGATCTACAAAGACGCCTCAACCGCAGATCAGAAGCAAGTACCGGCCATTGCGACACTCGATGCCTATTTTGAAGGGGCGACAGTGAATGGCAATGTCACTGTGCAGACTGGCGCGGCCGGCACGCTGATTACAGTCTACAACATCGGCCGACTAAAAAATGGCGACAACATCCAAGTTGGTGTTGATGCGACCAAGACACTAACGGTCGTTACGACAACTGGCTACCCATCAGACACACAAATCTATTTGAAGAGCACAACCGGCAACGCAATGACGTTGTTCACCGGCGACCGTCTCATCGTCACAAACCGCCGTCCAACGCTTTATGCGGATTCTCTGGCAGTAATTTCCATCGGCAATAACATTCAGACTTCATCGTTGAGCGGATATGTTGAATTCTACATTGCCGATACCCGCTTCGACTATATCATAAGTGCTACGGGATTAACCTCCCGATTGTTCACAGATGCCGAAGGCGGATGGACTCGTGGCAATTCCGTATGGATAAATTCAAAAAACTTCGCCTCAATTCAAGAGGCAATTGACGCCCTCCCCGCTCAAGGTGGGATTGTCTTAATTCCATCGGGTACATATACACAATCAACTACCATCTATACGCCTTGTGATCGGCCATGCTACCTAATTGGCGAGGGTTCTTTCTTTGGTGGCGGCAAAGCTACAGTTATCAAGAATAACACCGGCTCAGACATTCTACGACTACGCGGTAATGGCTCTAAGGTACAGGGAATCACTTTTGATGGTGATACCGTCGCCGCACAAGCGAATGAGGAAACCGGGCGGGGGATTGTATTCGGACGGCGTAACATAACCGATCCGTACCCATTTCCGGGCGCTACGCCGGGCAACACAGAAATTCAAAATGGACTAAGTGATGTTGGCAAGAACATGACGGCAGAGGATTGCGTCGTTCGCAACACTGGTGGCTATAGCGTCAGCATTCCGGGCGACGGCAATCTCTCGGGCGGTGGTTCGGAGACAGGCCGCCAAACTAACCTTTCACTCTCAATTTTTGTAACGCTCAATCGAGTAACCTGTATAGCTGCAAAACGATGGGGTGGCATTTTCGTTGGGGCTGGCTGTACAACCGTTAACGTCCGTGATAGCTCATTTATCGCGATGGGAGCCGACATAGCTCCTGCCGGCAGTTTCTACGTATATCTTTCAGGTTCGGTTGGAGTACGCTTCGACCATACAACTTTCGAAGGGCGATGCCCACTGACCACAGCAAGCTCGGCATGGGTTCGACTAGGCGGGACATCTCATCTTATCAGCAATTGCTGGTTTGAAGAGGATTCGGGTGATTCTGCCGGGCATACCCCTGAATATTTCATCCGCCTTCCTAATGGCTCTGTTGGAACTACAGTAGATCATTGCCACTTTGTTCGTGGTGGTGATACTGGCGGCCGTCTGAAGATTATTCTCGCCGACAACACAACACGAGGTTTTCAACTCCGCACTCCTGACGCTATCTGCTCTACCACAGTTCGTCCCGCCGGCTCATATACCGACACCACAATGATAAATCTTGGCGGCAATACCAACACACAATTTGAAGTCGTTGGTTCTGGACAAGTTTTCGATCAGATAGCTCAACTAATTTATCCAATTCAGTATGCCAATGTTCCAAGCGATAGCACGTTCATAGGCCGTAGAAATTTCAAGCCACCTCAAGTTTCAGACACTATCAAGGCTGATGGATCACTTTGCGAGACACCCGGCGCTGCGCTTGGCATGGCGATGAATTGGGACTTGGCTAACGATAGCACAGGTATTGGTTGCATGGAGTATGAGTGGGGCGGCCTGAACGCCGGCCGGCGGCTTGTAAACAATGCTCCACCAATGACTAAGGCTCAACGTGATGGTCGCGGTGCCGGCTTCGTTAATGGTGATATAATTCGAGTGACAGACGCGCCAGCCGCCCATCAGATTCAAATTCGCCACGGCGGTGTTTGGAACTGGCTGACGTTCACAGCAAATGTTGGCGGTGATTAATGCTCCTTCAAGAATTCTTTGATGGCGGTCTTGTCACGGCCCGCGATCCATCTTTACTACGCCCCGGCGAACTTCAACAAACCGATAATCTCATTTACCGGCCCGCCTCCCCGAGTCCAGAACAAGCACCGGGACATTTGTTGATGTCAAACGCAGCCGGCTCAGACATTAATGGTATGGTTCACTGTGCTTTTGACAATGGCCTTTCTCTTTTGCTAATTCAAGCAGGCAATCTATACAAAAGCACTCCCGCCAACAATCCAACATTACTGACTGATTTAAGCGCGGTAGGTGGTGGAAGCGCGCTAGACAGTGTTCATTACAACAACCGCCATTATCTCTTTAACGGAGTTGGTCCTAATCAAGTTCTTCTAAATGATGGGACATTACGGAGACATGGACTTGTAGCAATCTCTATTGGGCCGGCTATCAGCGTTACAGCCAGCGGTGGTACATGGCCGCTTCTTGATGACTCACTTCCTGCCTACTATGAGTATTGGACTACAGAGGTCTACAAAAGCGCGACGGAAGAGATAGAAAGCACATTCGTCGGCACTCCAACAACTGTGTACGTTGCCTCATCAGCAACATATGTGACTGTCTATCGGCCGCTCCCAATCAATCCACAAGCTACGCATTGGCGTGTGTACCGTTCTATTCGCAAGAAGAACTTCGCAGACAAATCATTCCCAACAGGTTTCGTTGCGGCCGATCTTCCAATCGCGACAACAAGCTTTTCTGACGGACTCACCACAACTACAACACTTCGAGCAGCGACGACTGCCGTAAGTAATACGGGCACGTCTCCACTCGGAAATATAATCGCTCCTAACTACTACCGTCATATCGGTCCGGCTTGGACAAGCCCCACAAATGCCCTTCTAGATGATGGTTTACGCGCAGTATCACCGCCACTTATAGTGACTGGTACGAGTACATTGACATCTGAAGAAGGCGAATTAATTCTCGGCTCTTTCGGATTCACTAATATCGGTAGCCCTGTCACAAACATTCAAGTGCAAGTGAAAGGCAAACTAAATGAAGCTCATGCGCGCGCGACAATCTACCTTTCATGGGATGGTGGCATCCACTACACGACTGGCAAATCGGCTGGTCTTGCTGTTGGAAGTGTAACTACTGCTGTTATTGATGGTGGGGATTGGGGCCATGTTTGGTCGGGCGCAACAGATTTCGGCAATGGGGCCTTTCAACTTCTCGTCCGTGCTCAGACATTCCCCGGCGGCCCGTCCACAACACTAGAAATTGATTATGTTTCTGTGGCCGTCACCCACAGTGGCGCAACAGGTGCGACGATCATTCCATTTCCAGTCACATCAATCATTGTAGGTGGCGCAGAGTTTCAAGATGGCGCGAATGGAGAACCAGTTACAGCCTCATTCGGTGCAATCTTTCAGGACTCACTTGTTACAAACGATATAAACAACAAGGGAATCATCCGCTATTCTCTTGAAACTCTTCCCGATGCCCAACCCCCTGAATACTTCCTACCGCTCGTAACTGAGAAGCATGACGAAATAACAGCATTGCGGACGATAGGATCAGTTCTGATCGCTGGACTGAATACCTATGTCGCCCGGATTGATTTCCTTCCTCGTGCTGAGGATGCGGAATTCTCGCGTGGCCGGGCGTGGGACATCGTACAAGGATCGCATGGGATTGTCGGAAAGAAAGCCGCTGTTTCATTCTTCATCCCACAACAAGGTCTTTACCTTGCTCATGTAAGTCGGCATGGCCTAATGATGACGAACGGCTATCAAGCCGATACTTTAACGGATGATCTCGATTTTCTCGCGCTTGTTAATCCAGATCGTTTGAAGTTTGCCGAGTTCGTGAATCATCCAGCCGAATACCGACTTCTCCTTTTCTACACGCCAGTAGGAGGATTAAGTAATACTAAGGTTCTGGTGTTCTACTACCATCCTCTCCATCTAAAGAATGGCAAATTGAAAGTGAGCGGACCGCTTGATGTTGTAAGTACCGGAACGGCCGTCGCTCTTCTTCCAACCGGCGAGGAACGGCTATACACAACTTCCAATCAGCAAATCTATCTGGAAGGTTCTGGTCCAGAAACGCCATTCGTTCTTAAAAGCAGAGAGATTTATCCCGGCGGTCCGGGCATCTCAGGCGAAGTCACAAAAGTTCTACTTCACCAAAATGGCGGTGGTACATACAAAGTGACACCAACAATCATTGCCGAGAACGTCGAACCACGAGATGAGCAACCCAACAGCATAGTCGCCCCATCACACGGCATGGCCCGTGTGCCTTTCCGAAGCGCATGCGATGGCGTGGCCTTCAAGATCGAGCGCACAGGAGGCAGCGGCGGCTCCGTAGATTACATAATGATTGACCACACAGGCTTCGGTCCTGAGAACTATCCGGCATAATGCGTACATTCCGTGGCATCAATCTAAAGCTTGTTCCGCCAGCTTTAATTCCAGTCATTCGGCCGCTTGCCGAGTGGACCGCCCCCGCGAGCCGGGCGTTCTCCCGTTCGATTGAGCGAGCAAACAATCCTCAAGCTATTACACCAACCCCATCTACAACGCCACCACAACCAAATCCTGTTACTGAGTTTTTGGATTCGCAGTTTCGCGTTAACAACGCTGGTGTTAACAGCCGGAAGTTAGCTTTCTCATCTGTCCTTATCCCCAACAACACAACCGTTACATTAACGTCTCCGGCGGCTTCCGGCACGATTGCTTTACTTTCCGACATCACAAGCCTGACAGCCCCTATCGGAGCCAAGTACATTACACAAACACCGGATGCTTCACTCACAAATGAGCAGGCTCTTAGCCTTCTTTCTACCGGCATTCTCAAAAGTACAACTGGCACTGGTGTTCTAAGCATAGCGATTGGCACCGATCTTCCCGCTCATGCTACACAGCATCAACCGGGCGGTGCAGATGCGATGGCTGTGGATGCCGCTGCGGCAACTGGTAGCCTTAGAACGCTTGGCTCGGGGGCAGCACAGGCGTGTGCGGGAAATGATTCACGACTGTCTGATTCACGGACACCTACGGCTCATGCGACGACTCACAAAAGTGGTGGAAGCGATCCAATTAAGTTGGATGAATTCGCCGCGCCGACAGACATCACAACACTGAATGCAAGTGCAAGCGCGCATGGATTGCTGCCCAAGCTGGCTAATAGCGTTCTCAAATTTCTTCGTGATGACGGGACATGGCAGCCATTATCAAATTCGAATGTTGATTTAACTGGCCAGAATGCTTCGATTGCCACAACCAATATCGTTGGTAGCACATCGTTGGCTGGCATGTATCGCGTGACTGCGTATTTGAAAGTAACGACCGCTGGTGCCGCAGCCGATACCCTTTCAATTACAATTGGATGGATTGATGGAGTTGGACTCTCAAATGCAATTATGATGGATTTCGATCAGATGCTTGGAGCACCAACAACTCTTTGTAATCTCGGCACAATTAATCAAACATATAATGGAATCATCTCTTTCTACTGCACTGCCTCTACTGCGATTACATACGCCACAAACCTCACCAAGACCGGAAATCCAGTCTACACTCTTCGTCTAAGACTGGAATACGTCGGCTAAGAAACCATGGACCCCACACTATTAGCGTCTCTTCTTTCCAAAGGCCCTTCTCTCCTTGAAGGACTAACTGGATTATTCACACCACAACGCGATCCAGCGCAGGAAGCACAGCGGAACATTCAAATGCTTCTGCGGTTCTTCAATCCTAATCTCTTGACGAATCAAGCGAACTCGCTTTACGGCGCTTTGAAAAGCTCGCCGATGTACACTTCTGCCATTGGTAATTTAAGCAGCGGCGCACAACAGTCAGCCAACATTCTCCGTCGTAATTTGGCTGATTCGGGTATTTCTGGTTCTGGAATCGGGCAGATCAGCAATTCACTTGCACCGTCTGTGTTTGCAGGACAACTAACGGGCCTTAATTCAGGACTATATAGTAGCAGTTTAGATACTGTGCGTCAAATGATTTCATCTCTTATGCAAGGCGGTCTTGGAATTAATGGTCGGTCGCCTGATCCATTCAATCTTGGCCGGCTAGCATCGGGAATCTCGAACACCAACTGGTCTTGGCTTCTACCTAAGAAGTAATTCCTGATGGCTACTAAATACACACCAGCCGAGCTTGAAACTAGAGCGAGAGAAATCGCCGTTAAGTATGGGATTGATCCTGACCTTATTTCACGGCTAGGCTACGCTGAAAGTCGGTGGAATCCTTCGGCTCGCAGCGGTAAGGGCGCTATTGGACCACTTCAACTCATGCCCGGCACGGCTCGGGATTTGGGTGTTGATCCAACCGATCCTCTTCAGAACATCGAGGGCGGCGTTCGATATCTCGCACAGAACATCAGCCGCTTTGGCTCGCTACCTCTTGGACTTGCGGCTTACAATGCCGGACCCGGCAATGTTGCGCGTGGGACCGTCCCACCAGAGACAACCGGATATGTTCGGCAAGTTATGGGGCAAGACATGCCAGTAATTGATCCTCTCAATACATCTGGTAGTAGCGGAGAAATGCTTAAGCAGTTGATCCAATCTATTCAGGACCAACAGGCTACTGCTCAGACGAATGCGGATACAGAATCTCAACGGCTAAACACTGATTATGAAGCGATGGGCAAGCAATTACAGCAATCCGACGCCAGCATCGCCGACATGATCCGTAATACACCGACTGAATCAACACGCCCTCGTTGGCAGCAAGGTATTGCCGCGATCCTTGGCGGCGCGACTGAGAACGCTTTTCAAGGCGAGATAACAAAAGCACAGCAAATCCATAAGGATTTGATTATGCGGTCTATCGAACAGAACGGACGACTTGCTGATGCCTATTTAAAGGTTGGCGATCTTGTAAATGCTAACAAATATACGAAGGCTGCTCAGATGCTCGCGGAGAAGAACCAGAAACTCTTCGAACTTCAAAAGACAGCCGTAACCGAGGCTGGTGCTACCGAACGCGCTGAAATTATGGCTGGCTCGCGACTCCGCACGAAGCCGGAATTCTTCACGCCGGCCGAATTCCAGAAACAATGGAATACAACTGTTCGTGATTACATGGACAAGAAAGGCAACATCCCGGAAAGCGCGAAGGAAGCTCTTCGTTCTTCACTTGTTCTTCTTCGTAGTGACGCGCAAACTCCACTCGCTTGGGTTCAACATATCTTCGGCGCTATGCCGGGATCGAAAGGAACTTTACTACGTGGATTTCTTGGTATCGGTGAAGGAGCAGAAAAACCACTATTCGACATACATGATGAGGCACATTGGCGACTCATTCAAAGAGCCGGAGCGGCGTTCTTCACGCCAGAAGAACTTAACAATCCACGCACAGGAGAGAATGCCGTTCAACAATTACACGATAGATCAATGGGAATCACGCCATCGCCGAACACTCCCGGCTCTATACCTGAGCCAAAGCCGGCAGAGAATCCAATCGGTTCCCTTCGTTCAGAGGCTAATGATCTAACCAAGCAACTCGCATCTCTCCGTCGTGAATCGGCAGCCCCACTCTCACAAGGCCGAGTGCAGTCTGAAGCTCGGCAAGACAAGGCAAAAGCCATTATCGAAAGGCTCAAAGTGATTCGTTCCGTTCTCAAACTTCACGGCATGGATTTGCTTTCGCCTTCCTATGTCCTGCCGCAATCCCAAGGAATTGAAGTTAACGCGAATAAGTAATGGGCTTTTTCACAGACCAACAACCAACGCAACCAACCACCGGCTATGATAGTGAAGCTGGCGGCAAACCCGGCTTCTTTGAAAATATCGGTCAAGGATTAACCGATAGCGTCAAGGCAGCCGGGATGATGCTTGGTCTTTACAAGCCCGCAACCAAAGATGAAGCCACAACCCTACGTCGCCGATTCCTTGCAGATGCCTCATCGCTAGCCGCAGGCATTGGCGTAGGCGCAGCCGCCGAGTCAGGCGGAGCCTCGCTTGGCCTGCCTGTCCTTGCCCGGATGATTCTGTCTGGCGCGCTCTCGGGGGCCGCGGGCGGTGGTGTATTCGAGAAGGTTGCAGGCGGAGATGTTGGCAAAGGCGCATTGAGTGGTGGACTATTTGGTGCGGCTCTTGGCGGCCTCGGTGGTTTGGGAGCACAGGGACGCGAGGCTGCTGTAGCTGCCGGTGAAGAGCTTCGTGCCACAACCCGACAAGCAGCACAACAGAATGCCGATCAGGCTATCCAGAGAGTCATCCAACGGCAAGCGCCTGTTCAAGCTCCTGAGATTTCAGAGAGTCTTAAAATGGCCCGTCGAGTGGTCAACATTGAACGACCACCAGACATCACGCCTTGGGAAGCTGTTGGCGGCACTCTTCCAACACAGGCTGCCCCATTCCCATCTGCAACTGGCGATCTTGGGGAAACAGTTGGCTCGGCCGCCGCACCGCCAAGAGCCGCATATGTTCTCGCAAATGCTGGCGGAAAGTCAAAGACCACGCAGGCCGCAATCTCATCTGCCATCAAGGAATTCCGCCTCGCTCGCCTTCCTAAAGGGCGTCTCTCTCCACAGAGAATTGATCCGCTTGCCGATCTTTCAGCCGTCAATCCAGCCAACGAAATCACAAGCGTGAACGCTGGCGTCAAAGGCGTGCTCACTAATATGCCGGAGGATGAGAGTCGCTTCAGCCGTGTATGGAACGACATCACCAAAATCTATCGGCGTGGAATTCAAATCTCTGGCTCTGCCATCAGCAAGATGGGAGCTAGTGGGGCTCGACTGGCGGCCGGTATAGATGACGTAACTGCCCGCACAGAACGGCTAGCAAGTGCCGATATGCAAGCAATGCGGGCCGCGTATAGAGGACTGACCAAGGCACAACGGCTTGAGGTGACTGGCGTACTTAATGGCGATACAATTGCCAGCAGCCCCGAGGTTGATTCGGCTGCGAGTCAGGTACGAGTTCTTCTCGACAAGATTGCCAATGAAGGACAGGATGTTGGCCTTCGAGAGATTTCTGCACGCACTGGCAAGATTCGTCCGTTCGCTTATATGGATAACTACTGGCCATATACCTATGACCAAAAGGTACTTCAAAAAGTCCTTAAGGAAGGATCGCCGGAAGAAGCCGACGCTATCCAGCGCGTCCTAGCTCTTAAGACAGGCGCTTACACGCCGGATCAGGCGCGCATCCTTCTTCGTCGCTTTGCGCTCACACCACCTGAATTCCGCTACAACAATCTTCAATTCGCTCGTGATTTAGCTCTCCCTAACTTCGAGCGCGATCCGTTCCGTGTTCTCCCTCATTACTTCATGCGGGCATGGAAGCGGATTGAAACAGCCCGCGAGTTCGGTCCAACTGACAAGTATGCGGCAAGTCTACTTTCCGATATCATGTCAGATGGACATGATTGGGAAATGGCTCGTGATGTCTATCGTGCTTTTGCTGACAAGCTTCCCATCGGTTTCCAAGACCTAATCCGAGCAACGCGCTCTTTCAACACAATCTCCCTTCTCAGCACGTCAGGTCTTGTGCAGTTTGCTCAGCATGCTAACACGATTGCGTATACAGGCTTTAAGAACTACATCCGTGGGCTCGGCGCATATTTCACAAAGGAAGGGCGGCAGTACGCGGCTCGGACAGGCGCGTATCTCCAAGAACTTCTTGGCGAGATGACGCCGGAAGAAGTGCCTCCCGGCATCCCATTTGTAAACTTCAAGGCTCTGAAGAACGTAATCACTGGCCCTAATCGCTCCGCGAACTGGTTGCAGTATATCGGACTCACTCCACTCGACAAGGCCAATCGCGCGATTGCGGCTCTCGCCGGCCGCTTCCATGCGGATGAAGTGGCAAGTAAATATGCCGACGCTATAGCAAGTGGCAGTCGAGGTGCCATTGCCCGCCAAGCTCGCGAACTTATCCGACTTCGATTGAACCCTGATGAAGTCGCAGCGACAGGCACACTCACGCCAGAACAACGTCTCATCGCTAGTCAGTCAACGTCCCATATCACACAGTTCCGTGGAGGCGTGTTGGATATGCCGGCATGGGCGCGAACGACGGCGATGGGCCGGCTTGCATATCTATTCAAGACCTTCTCAGTTCAACAGTTCCGTTTTAGTGCAATGTTGTTGGATGAAGCAAAGCGTGGGAATGTCGGCCCGATGCTGAAGTTCCTTGCTGCAAGCGGAACACTCACGCCGGCTGTTGGAATGGCGGTTCGGGCGGCCAGAGGCCGGCCTGCGCCAGACAATCCAGCTTGGGCCTACCTCGAAGCTTCCCTCAATGCCGGTTCAGTTGGCATTGCCTACGATGCGCTACGAGCGGCAGCCGAAGGACCAGAATGGATTCTTGGACTTGTAGCAGGACCGACTGCAAGCCAGTTGGCCGCACTCACATCCGAATCATATCAAGCTGCAACTGGAAAACCAATTCCACTCATGCGAGATACTCTTCGTCATACACCACTCATCGGACCACATCTAGCTAATTGGCTCCTACCCACAAAGGCACAATAATGACCGAATCAAACGGCCGTATGAAGATCAATCCCTTTCTTGCATGGACAATCGGAACATATTTACTTACGCTTGGAGCCGGAGTTGGCGCACTACTTGCTCAAGTCCATGATATCAGTCGGCATCTCGATACTTTAGAAGTTCGGGTCTTGACGAATACTCGTTCACGTTCTGAAGGGGATGAAATCTTCCGACGCATAGACTCCGAATTAACCGAGCTTCGCCGCCGAGTCGGCTCCTTGGAGAAGTAATGGCAGACGTACTTAAGAATCCAACACCATACGAACAATACCGCAACATCATCATGCGGGCTCGTTCGGCTGGCGAGATAGGCACAACCTATCCTCAAACTCCGCTTCAACGAGTTATGGCGGGGCTTGTATCGTTCGCTCCAACCCTTGAGGATTTACAGGGGGCATATCAGTGGATGACCGCTCCAATGGATATTCCCGGTCCCACGCTTCAACAATCCGCACGAGCAGCTTTGGGTAAAGTACCAGCCATGCTCGATCTTCAAGATGTCGGTGTGCAAAACAATTTGATTGGGCTTGGCTCGCTAGGGGCGATGGCTCTTAAGCGTCCGCCTGCCGAACTTCCAACGCCCGGCGCATTGTCGCCACGCCATACATCAATTCGTGGCGGCCGGCCATATGGCATGATTGGCGGCCCGTTTGAAAATCCAGCCCGTTCTGAATTTCTAGCTAAATATAAGAATGATTTGCAACCTCTTTCGGATGCACAACTTGCAGATGAATTCAATCGTGTACAAGATTTGGAGACGATGCCCGGCACTAAGGCGCACGTTGGGAAGCAAGGAGCTTTGAATCTAATTCGAGAAGAGATAAATGTCAGAACCAATCCAGTTCGTTCGGCTCTCTCTAAGATGAGCGATGAAGAGCTTTGGGATGCAACACATAATCTTGCTCAACAATTCAATGAGGCACCGCCCGGCTCAAATGACCAATGGGTGATTGGCACAGCACATCGCGTCTACATGAAGGAGTTGGCTCGGAGGGGGATCATCGGGCCGGAGGATGTCCCAACGCCTCCAAAACTTTCAAATCCTGTTGAAGAGCAGATAAGTAAACCCCCTTCTCGTTTCGATCCTGATAGAGTAATCTACCAAAATGGATCGCGTCTTACCCATTGGCCTACCGATCCCGAATTGATGAAAGCCAGAGAGCGTGTCCGTGCGCGGGAACGTCGGGCAAATGAAAAAGCGGCCGAGCTTCAAGCACCACCTGAAGAAACGATGGGCAAGAAACTCGGCCCGGCCTATACTGGACCTGATCTTCCGACATGGGAAGAGAACATGGCGGCCTTTAAGAAAGCTGTGAAGAAAGGCGATCTAGATGAAATCAAGCGTCGGCAAGCTATCGGAGATGCAATCCTAGACGAAGGCGCAGGTCAAAGCCCCGGCCTCCGAACCAAGCAATTTGAAAATAGCCTTCAGGACATGGCAACCCAACAAAAGTACGAGCAGGCGTATCACACTATCCATGAAGGGACGGTCGGCCCGATTAATCTTGGTGCAGAGACTCCATATAACAAAGACGATCTTACTCGGTTTGTCGCTAACATGCGGAGTCAATCAGATATGGACTTGTTGACTAATTGGATTCTTGGAAGCGGAACTAACTGGCAACCTCTTAAACAGATATATATAAATGAATTACGACGGCGAAGAATTATTCCACCTGACGTTACGCTCTAATGGCCAGCATGTTTTGCCCAAGTAGTAGGTTATTTTCTCATCTATCTCCAGACCTAAATAGAATTCCACTACTCGTCCCCCATTAAGCATTCCATATCTCTGTCTAGTCCAATGCCGCAAATCGAACAACTCTAATTGCTCTGCATCTCGCCCCATGACGGACCCCATTTGATGTTGATCGGCACACGGAATCCGGGCGCGACCTCATTCCATACCTTACACATGATATCGGTGAGCATTTGTTCTGTCTCTAGACGACGCCCCTTCGGCACTTCACCCAAGGCCGAGTCATAGACGGTCAGCAACAATGCGCCGTCAAGCCGCTTGAATCCTGCCTCTAATAGCGGCAGGATATTCCATATGATATCAGCCGTCGTTCCCTGCGGTAGAAAGTCGAGGGCGGCAGGTGCGTCTCCCTTTCCACGGTGGAAGTATCTCCTACGGTCAAACGGTGTCGTGAGGAAGAAGTGAGCGTCCACCTCAGCAATCAATCGTTGTCGCCATGCGAAGAGTTTTGGATACGCCCGAGCCAGTCCGTCTTGTAGCTCTTTTATTTCTTTCTCGGTGACGATGATTCCTTCACCCTGTAAGACCTTTGCAAGCTTCCGTGCTCCGCCACCATAGAGCGTTCCATACATCACGTTCTTCGCTCGTGTCCGGTCGCACCCCAAAATCTTCATGTTCTGTGTGTGAATATCGCCCTCCAATGCTTTTAGGAGGGCTGTATCATTTGATACCGACGCAGCAACTCTAAGCTCGATCTGACTGTAATCCGCCTCAACAAGCTCCATGCTTGGATCATGTGCGATGTACATCAGCCGTGCCTTCTGAGGCTGATTCGACATATTCGGTCGCCGCGCACCTATCCGTCCTGTGCCCGGCATTCCCTTATTCGTATCGTCTGAGTCGTCATCCTTTTGCAATGGCAAATAGTTTGGATGAGCGCATCCATCTATGCTGAGCGGACTCTTCGCAAAATTACGAAGTAGAGTCGCGACCTTACGATAACCAAGCATCAACTCAACTGACCGCCATGCCTCAGTCTGAGGCCCATTGGGCTGCCGAGTCAGATAGGCTCTCATTGCAATGAGAGCGGCTTTATCGCACGTCATTCCACCATACTTGTTACGTTGAACTGGCATTTCGAGCTTGTCGTAGAAGTAGTTGAAAATCTTAGGGTTGGAATCGGGATCAACGCCGCCTGTGTGGTCCATCCAATCCATGTATCTCTGTTCCCAATCGGCATTCAAAGTTCTACGCCATTCTTCCATTCGTTCAGGATGGACATTTATTCCCACTCGCCGCATATTGATGAGTGTCCGCACTCCCGGCATAACCACTTTTTCGAAGAGCCGGCGTTGACCACTAGCATCAAGTTCACGGCATAGTGGCTCGTAAAGCTGCCGCTCCTTCATGGCATCTGTGGCATTATATCTCTCTGGCTCGGCCTCGGACCGATGCTTCCATCGCTCACCATCTAGAAGTAGGGAGGCCACGGAATTCAGTCCCTTGTAAAGATCGGGCTGGACCTGTACGGCAGCCATCATGCTGTCCCAAAGATCGCCTTTGAATTCCACACCCTCAGCTTCTAGCAACGGCACGTCGAATTGAGTGTTGTGGATGATAATCGGCCGACCGGACACAGCCATCTCCTTCTTGATGGCGTCCAGTGTCAATCCATCCCACGGCCGCGTCCATGCACGAGTGTCCCCCGCGAGTCCTGCCCGAACTATGATCTCGGTATCGGTTGGAAGAACGGGCCGCCGAGTCTCGACATCCACCGCGATAGGTTCGTTAGGAAGGAAATCCACCACAGTTTCAGTCCAAGTAAATTCTTGTTGGTTGAGTGTTCCTCGAAGGGCACGACCAACTCTGGCCAAGTCCGCTGCAAATGCAGGAACGCTAGCATATCCAGAACGGAGAACTGCGGCTGGATGGATAGTTGGTAGAATATATCTGACACTGATAGGGAGTCTAGGCTTTTCCACCAATCTATGTCGAGTGATTTTGGGATCGCCCGCTTTGTGATCTTTTGTCGCTTTCTTGTATGTGTCATGTCGTTGTACAAACCTCATGTGCGGAGCACATTCATCAGGGCGGACTAGATAACCCCGCCACGCTTCGATTCCAGACTTGCGATGCTCTCGTTTGTCTTGAGCGATGATACCTGTCAGGCGATTGAAGGCTGGCCCGCCAAGACAGACGGCAACAACAGCCTTCGACTTCGATAGATAATGGTTGAACAAATCCCAATACCGTTCGATTTGTTCTTTCGAGATATCGCCATTCTTCTTCGCAGGCCACTCGCCAATGACGTTAATGATGTAGCAATCTTGCCGACCCCACCCTCCACGCTTCGCAAATGTCCATGTCAACTTGCCGGCGGCTCCAATCAACGGACGATTAGCGACAAGCTCTTCTTTGCCGGGCGACATGGCAATTAACAAAATGGGCGCGTTCAGATCGCCATCCACCATACAACTTACTGTGGGTGGTGCTGTCTCCGATAACGCGCCTTCTTTGCTGCCTGTAGATTGTCCCACCATCTCGTTCTCCAATATCGGCTTCTCCCTTCCATCTCTGCTTTGTACCGCTTTGCGAGATCGAGGCGCTTTACCCACACGCCATTCTCATCTTTGATCCAGAGCATGTTAGTCTCGATGGACGGCTCCGGGTATTGCGGAGAGACTATCATTGACTGTATGCTCCAATCGGTCAAGTAGCCAATTGATCGCTCGTTGCGGCACTTCATCCCGAGCGCCCTTGGCGCTATTTAAATCATCAGCAAGTAGTTGCATATTTCCTTCGACGTATCCCCTTGTTGAATCTATTCTATCCACTTCAAGGCGACGGCCAATCTTTCTGAGGGCCAAGAGGCTGCGGCCTGTGATAGCGCACTGTGAAGTTTCGGCATGACTGAGTGCAACCATTCGTGCATGTTCTTTCGTGTCATGTGTAAGATGGGGCATTTTATGCTCAGAGACATAAGCAAGACATTCCGCGCATCGTCTAATGTTACTGAGGCTTGGACGACATCTGCATCGCTTGCATGTTCCATGCGGAAGCTCTGCTCTAATCTTCTGAAGTCTCGGGCGCTGATAGTCCCGATGCTCCTTCAAGTGTTTGCTGCACATTGTTCTTCCGGGTTCTGCGTCGTTTGGACACCGCCAGCTTCTTTGGCCGTTTGCGCGTTTGCATTGCATAGGACTCCTTAACCCGTTTCAATTCCTCCCCAAGTTTACGCTGGTAGGCTCTCACGACGATACCTTGAATCCTTGCCACCTCGATGTCATTCAACGGTACAAGCTGCCCATCAAGATTCGCTACGCCATCATCCATATGCACAAAATTACCGACCGGCATGCCTACCGGCTCGTCGGCCTCATCTTCTTCTTCGAATGTTGGTGCGGGAGCTTCCCCACGAACACGACCGGCTTCTCTCAAACGCATCCGTTCAAGATTACGTGGAGAATTGAGCGGCTCGATATCGTAGTCTGATGCTACTACTTCGCCGACCGGGACGGCTTCGGCAGGTGTCCCATCATGCATCGGCATGTATCGTTGATTCTCTACAAATGGCGTTGGGCTGTCGGGCCGTCCGTCAGAGATTCTGGTAAGGTCTGCAAGCTGTCCGGGATGATCCGCTACAATCCCTCCATGTCTTAATTGTCTTGTCATTATCGAACCTGCAACACGATTGTATCACCTGAGTAAGCACGAATCAGATCGCAGTAAAGTTGACTGTCATCGAAAAACATTTCCACTCCAAGTTCTTCGCAGAGAGCGCCCTTTCGCAAACCAAGATCGCGAAGTCTGTAATCTGATCCGAAAGATGGATCGGCCGCATCAAGAATATGCAATCTTGCAGCCGGTACTCCGTCAGTAACTCCTACAACGCATGGACCATACATGAATGAAATTCCCAACCGACTCAATTTTGAGAACTTGGCCTTGGTGCTTTGCCAGTCTCCTGCTTCTGAAAACTGGCCAGTGATGATATGAACCTCATGGCCTCCCTTCAAAAGGGAGACTGCCAGATCGCGCATACTCGCACGATCCAACACGCCATCCAAATCAAACCCGACGATCATCTCTCCATCTTCTCCTTTACATACTCAAAGCCGTTGATGTTGAAGATCACCGCAGCCGCATGATCTTCGTCCATCTCGCCAAACCACCATTGCATAAAATGACGAAATGCTGACTCCCGGAACCGCTCAAGTTCAGCGGCTCCATCGGCCAGCATCCAATTCCGTGCATCGTACTTTTGAGCACCCTTCGTCAAGTGGATTGCGAGTCGCTTGAACATCGGCCCATCCACCGCCAGATCATACCGAATCTTATCGTCATCGGTATCTCTAACCATGCCGGATTCAAACGACTCGCGGGCTCCGCTGTCCTTCACATCGAAATTAGCCACTGATACTATCGAACGCCACGATGTCCTGCCGTGGTGCTCCGTTCTTATCAGTGTAGTTCTTCAGATCGGCGGCCACCTTCATACCACTAACTCGCGACTGCTCATCGGCATTCGGCGTGAAGAACTCTGCCAAGTCAGTTGCCACTCCCGGCTCAATCTCAAAGCCTGACGCTCGGAGCAATCCATTCAACTTGCCAATGCTCATCAGCGTCATCGTCCGTTCCTTGCTGTTCTTATCGGCAAGGGCTGGCGGATTCAACAGGTAGCGCATCTTAAAGGACCGACCCACATTCTTTGGATCAAGTGTCTCCGGTGCTACGAGGAAGCGCACGTCAATGTACACACGCTCCGGCACGGGATCGCCGTCCGCGTTCACACCTTCCGGGATGACACCAATCTCAGTCGCACCTACCTGCAATAGCTCGGTCCATTGAGCCGTTTCACCATACTTGTTACGCCCCTTCTTCACTCCCGAGTCAGGCACAGCGAGATTGAAGGACTGTGTTTCGAGTGCTGCCTGCATCACATCCGGCTCAACGACGAGCGAGGGGATATTCAAAACGCTCATTACTTTTCTCCTTTCAGAACTTTGGTAAGTGTGTTCCATCCAGTTACAGGATCATCAATTGCCAACTTCGGGATCGGATTCTTGGCATGTCCTGTACGGATACCTCCAAGATACAGTCCCTTTTTCTGCGTGTGCAAGAAGTATTTCGTGTCCATCTTCGGCGGCTTATCCATCGTTGGCTTTTCTTCCGTGTCCGTCCGAAGAAGATTGTCGAACAACGAAGCGACAGCACGCACACCAGCTTGACCAGCCGTATCCGGGCCAAACGCAAGTACCTGCCCACTGTCTGTCTCAACTGCTCGGATATGGAAAAGGACGATCAAATGCATTTCCTGTTTGAATAGGAACTTCAACAGATTGCTGATCGCCCTCTGTGCCATTGCGTAGTCGCCCATCATTGGATTCGCTACGAAGTCCGGTGAATTTATAGTGCCGACTGTGATGTGCTTGTCACCTTTTTCACCAACGAATACGCCTGAATCCGCATAAGCATTCACAAGCTCGCGGCCTGTGGCCGACATGGTATCCCAAATCAACGTCTTGGCTGCCGGGAAATCCTTTCGCCAATTACGGCTGGCGATTGCGAAGGCTTCCTTATGTGGATCGTACACAACAACTTCAATCTCTTCACCATCCACTTTGATCTTCTTGAAGCTGTTCGTCGGCTTGACGACAATCAAGCGATCTCGATTCTCTGGCAATACCGAGCTTGTTTGAAGATCATCGGCTCCGGGATCGGCGGCCACATAGATCGCCTGCTCGCCGAAGTAATCTCCCCAAGGTAACGATGTGGCGAAGCGAGTCTTTCCCGTCTTTGGTTCGCCCTCCAAGCCTACACGAAGGAAGCGATCACGTTTATCTCCCGGCCTTACAATCTCAGGCACTTCTTACCTCCCTTTTAAATGCTTCCTCCACAGCATGAACACAATCTCCAAAGTTCAAGCGTGGTCTGCATTTATCGCCACCACGAACAACCCAAGCAACAATTGTGGCTCGCTCAATTCCAAGCTCTCTAAGATTCATTGCCGCAGCGAATGCGCTCTTATGCCGCTCCCCCCGCTCGATGCCCATCCTCAAGAACTTTCGCGCACGGTCATTTAGATGCGGAGCCACTTGGTTTAGATTCGAACAATCTACATCGAGCGGCTTTGTTGGTTCGGGGGGCGGGGGGGCTGAATCGAGAATTGGTTGCGGGTCCATCTGTCCGGCCGCTAGCCGGATGACCTTCGCTCGCTTTCCTGTCTTGGTGTTGATCGTGCCGGGACAACGGACGATTCGAGCTAGATCAGAAGTGCTTGTGTCAATCTCGTATCCGTATCGTCCGTCCCATTTCCGTTTGAGATTGTGAAGAAGATGGCCCATTCCCCTTTCGACCAACGCTCGGTCGTCCGCTCCGTGTAGATGACTTGGGTGAAGGGCAATCCAGCCCTGTGCGCCACGTCCCGTAAAGACGATAACACATGCGGTGTTGATATCGGCCATTTCGGGGATGGACCGGATACCTTCACTAAGAGCCAGTTCAGGGGCGCATTCAGGATCAATGGGATCGAGGTCCAAGACCACATACCTCCATACTTCCACCTCGCGTGTAGCAGCCTTAATTCTAGTTCCTCTGGCGGGATTAGCTCCAATGTAGACATCCCATCCTCCTTCCTCAAGATTGTGTGCCGCCCGGTACAGGTCCGCCTTGCTCTTTAATACGCCGCCGGTTACGTCGAAGTCTCCGCGCTTTGCCGTGAGTCTTACTGTCCCGTTCCACTCGAACAGTTTCCATGCGATGTCTAACTCGGCGAGTATCTCCGGGCTCAGGTTGTTCTTCATCTCTCGCAAAGTTCATCCTTTTACAATTTGGACAAATGCGTTCATTCCAACTTTCAGTTTCGCCTAGTGTCAATTCCCCACCACAGATATCACAAGTTGTGGTGAAGGTCATACTAAAGAGTTTCTGAGTCTTGGGTGTATCTTGGTTCGACTGTGATGAATCTTTCCGGGTCGTCAATGGAGATGACTCCATCGCAAACCTCCTTATACGCGCAGAGAGAATTGCCATACTGGCCGGCACAGAACGAACGATTCTTTATGATCCGCCGTTCGCCTTCCATCTCTGCCTCGATGTCATTGACTTCCTGCTCGATGTCCGCAAACATCTCATCCACTTCTTCCTTTGAGCGAGGAAGATAGAATGTTTGGAATGCCGTGTGTGGTGCCTTTGTCGCGGCTGTTAGAGTAAGTTTTCGGACGAGTGTAAGAATCGTTCCAGCCACATCATCGTACCGCGCCTCGGCCATTCGTTGATAGACGCCTTCATGCCAGTCTGTCCGTTGCTGCTCGGCATAGATAGCGCATGGCTTATTGGATGGCACTGTTTTAATCTGATGGTGCCATATCTTTCCATTCCATCCGACAACGCCATCAAGCCGACCGACAAGAAGATGATTGCCACAAGGTACCTCCATTTCCTGTTCAACACTTATGATCTCCCAATCATCCGGCGTTTTCCATCCCCGCTCAATGCAGATTGAGATTGAATCCCATTGCGAGCGGATTTCTTCCAATTTGATGTCGCGAGGGAGATCGGTATGTAATTCCTCTAGCGATATCTCGGCTGCTACTCGCCAGTCTCCGCCTTGAAGCAAGGATTCAAATGCGGCGTGCGTTACAGTACCGACCCCCAACGCGACTGCGACCTGTCCAGCCGGCATTCGAAGCATGTCGTACTCATAGTGCGAAAGCATTGGACATGACCGATGCCGTTTGATTTGACTAACGCTGATCTTCATAATTGAAACCTTCTGTGATTGCTACTAATACAAGCGCGATCACAAACACTATTAAAAAGATGCCTCCCCAATCCATCTATACGCCTCCCCTTAGCATCCAAGTCCCGCGTGCGGTTGACTCGGCCGCCCCGCTCCGACGTAGGGCTTGGAGTTCGTTGTCCACCCACTTCTCCGCTCGATCCTTACCTAGATTTGGCTCGGCGAGCAGAAGGAAGTGGATCAATTCTTTTCGGTTACGCGGCTCCTTAAGTAAGTTGATGAACCGCCCACGTCGCGTATCTTCATTCGGTGCCTCAAATGAGATGGCAAGCTCATCTTCAGTGAAGCCCGTCTGCACTATGTTGAAGTACGGCGGCGGGTCCATGCCGTCAGCCCCACGGCTCTTTGGCATAGCGAGATTTACTTGCCCACCTCCACTTGCAATAAGCTGAAAGTGGAAGTCCACACCGGCGGCTATGGCTGTTGCCCCCCGAGCCCTGTAGTTTGCAGAGATAGGCGAATCACCTTGTTGGGGCTTTGATGTATGATGAGAGAACAACACCGTGCATCCATACAAGTCACGGATTCGTTTAAGGATTCCCATGATAGCAGACATCTGCCGATTGTCGTTCTCGTCCGCACCATGCACGCTAATAAGTGTGTCGAGCATCAGCACATCGAATCCTACTGCGTCATGCCATTCTTTCAACCATGAATCGAATCGTTGATCGGTGATGCGAATGTTCTCGTTAAGGATCAGGTCCGTTTCTAGATTCCCATACTCCGTAATGCCGTATCCACGAAGAAGTTTCTGTGCTTGTCGGATGTAGTCCCACGTCGGTGCGTCCTGCCCAATAAACAAAACCCGGCGAAGCTCGGCTGGTTCGTGACGACCGAACAGCGGCCTGCCGGTATTGAGGGAAATAGCCATCGCCAACATCAACAGCGTCTTACCGGAGAATGGCTCGGCGCTAAGCATGGTGACGGTCTTATGGAGAAGAAATCCATTGAACAACGGAGGTGGTGGTTTGATGTTGCCGGCTGCCACCTTCGACAGCGGAACACAATGGATTTGATCTCTAAGCCACTTCTCATGGGCTTGGACTTCAATGTTTTCCATTAGCCGTGCAACTCCAATGGATCAGGCGGCCATTTCTGCATCTTATCTACATATTTATGCACTACATCTTCCATTTGTTTAGGATCAATCGGTCCTACTTGTCTTGGCCCCATTCTCACTTGCGTCTCAAATTGCTTGTTGTGCTGGTCGAGATAAAACTGTGCAAGCAGTCGAAGGATTTGTGAGATTAGCTGATGGCCTCCTTCATATTGTTCTATCTGATCTAGTTCAAGTTTCAATTCTTCCTCCGTTCATCCCAATTTGTTCCGACTGTGTATCCGACCATACCGGCTACGAATCCAAGTGGAAAAGAAATGGCCGAGGCCAATTCAGCTTGGCCTATTAAATCCAACAAAGCTACTATCCCCAATACAACCATTATCGCTCCAACAAATGCGATGGTTTTTCGTAACATCTTGCCTCCTAAATGGAGCGGACTACGGGATTCGAACCCGTGCTAAAGCGTTGGCAACGCAGCGTGCTGCCGTTACACCAAGCCCGCATTTATGCGCATCTTCTTGTTCTAACCATGCACCACCCGGCCTAGTCCAAATATGGGAATCTGGATACGAATAGAACATTTCGATCTTTGCATTCGGACAATCGAGATGTAATGAATGATGTACGATTTCTCCACCTGTATATGGATCAAATCCAACGCGATTCGTTTCTTCTCTCATTATCAGTCTGGCCCCACAGACAGGGCAATAACAAGGTTGTTCTGTAAAATGTGTCGGCATTTTAAATGGCGGGGACCACGGGCGTCGCACCCGCATCCTTCCGCTCGACAGGCGGTTGCTCTTCTGACTGAGCTTCGTCCCCAATTGGATTGCCATGCTCATCCAAAAGCGATGGCATGTTCGGCTCTTCGAACACAGTCACGCTCTCAATCACATCGGAGTTGAGATTCACTTCCGTGATTAGCTCGGAGCCATCTACAAAGATGTGAACAAAATGCGGCCCCTCGCCAATGTCTGTGATTCCACGAATTTGCATTGGTGGACGGTGCCGCTTTGGATTCATCGTCCGCTGCTTCCAACGGATGATTGCTACCTTGCTCATCTTGCCTCCTTAAGATGGAGCCGACCGTGGGATTCGAACCCACTCTTCCCTGTTTACAGGACAAGGCGCACTACCAATGTGCCTGATCGGCATGGAGCCACAGGGCGGAATCGAACCGCCATTACTTGCTTACCGAGCAAGTGTCCTGCCGTTGAACGACAGTGGCAAATGGAGCCGTCAGTAGGAATCGAACCTACATGGCCGAGGTACGGGCCCGGCTGCTCGCCTTGAATGACGGCAAATTACGGCAACTGCACGAAGTAGTGTGGGTTGTAGAATGCCGTCGAAATCTTTCCTGCGGCATTACTTCCTGTCTGAGCAAAGCAATTCATCCCACAGACCGTACCCGTGTTTGGTAATGGAATCTTCGTTCCATCACTCATCGTTGCACCAAGAGCACCATTAATGTAAGCCCGCACCACTCCGGCGTATGGATCATATACCATACGGATGCGGTTGTTGCCGAGAAGGCTTGGCGCGACTACACCAGTCAGCACTTGCTTAGACGCCGCTGTAGAATTACCACGAGCGACGAGAAGTTCCCATGTCAGATTGTCCCATCGTGCATAGCAAATCACGAGAGCACGGGCAGGACTTGTAGCGATAATGGCAGCATTGTTTGCTCCCCACCCTATACCAGAAATCATTGTCGCTGTAGGGTTGGTGGCCACGTCTATATACATACGAGCTTCCATAACCATCTTTCGTCCCCACATGCCGTACTGACCGTCGCCTCCCTCTGAAGAATTTCCACTAAATGGGTCCTCACCGCCATACGCATTTGTAATGAGTGTTTCCCCCACCCATCGAGCGTTATTGGCTGCGCCGAGATTATGGAAAGCAATAACTTTGCTGAATGTTGTGTCAATTGTAAAGTCAGCGCCAATCGAAGTGTTAACGACCGGCGAGTTGTTGTCGGTTGTGGATGGTGAGCCGGTTGTGTTGTTGTATCGTTCAAGAAGGTTAACCTCAACCCATCCACTGTCGAGCGTTGGATCAAAGATCATATCTTCACCCTTATAATTGATTGAAATTGCTTCAGGCATGGACTAACCTCAAGTGAAGGGCGGGGGTAAGATGAGCCTTAGCCTCGCTCACCTCCACGCCATTCCCCGCCCTAAGATGGAAGCTCCGACCGGACTTGCACCGGCTATTCGTAGCTTGAAAGGCTACCTGCTCGGCTCTTTGCATTCGGAGCTATGGTGCGCCTCGTAGGACTCGAACCTACAAGCACCACGTTTTGAGCGTGGTAGGTATACCAATTCCCGTCAGGGGCGCAAATTCTCCCGATGAAAAGTCTGACTGCTAGCTCAGCTTTCCTCCGCCTTCGGGTCGAGGCGAGCAGATGGTAGGCCCGGTGGGATTCGAACCCACAAGCGTCACGTTCTAAGCGTGACAGGTTTTCCTGTTTCCTTCACAGGCCCATATGGTGCTATCGGTAGGATTCGAACCTACACTGTCGGCACTCTCAATGCCGTGACTCTGCCACTTCTTGGTCTACGATAGCTTATTTGCATGTGTGTTGAAAACCGGGCGGCCGATTATAATCAGTTATTCCCGGCCACTCGTCCGCTCTAAAGGGCGGATGATTTTCAACATGAAGCTTTGTTTGGGTTGCTGCACTGAACAATGTGTCAAAATACAAACTCTCAACAAGAGAGGCTGGATCGTCGTACACTTTCGTAGCAAGACGATACATCACATCCCATCGGTCGGGCCGATCCAGTACGATGTATCCCGGCTTACCCTGCCCGATCATGTATCCAAGTTCGAGGTGACTTGAGCGGCCTGATGGCAGAAGCAAAACTCCAATATCACAGCGGTCCAGATGGGACTTATCATATGAGGCAACATGATTGGCAGCATAACCTTCCAATGAATAGATATAGGAGTGACCGCGTTGTTCCTCATACTTCTGCCAGTAGTCATCAGCTTCCGGGCCGGCTGCATACCAGTCATCAAAGACATCATAACCAGCACTACGCAGGCGACCGGCGAGGTCCGGCACCTCTGGATTTCGAAGGGAACCGATTAGGTAAATGCTTTTCATCTGCCTCCAAATTACGACTGGTTCTGGCTCCTAGCTTTCATGGCTAGGGCGCGGCGGGGGAGAGGCTCCGTCTCGCCGGAGCGTACCCGGCTTTTTACGGTTGTTCACGCTTCACGCACCAGAGCATCCACCCGCCAGTCGTGTAAGATCATGTCTACATTCCGTTTCGGTAACATGGAAAACACAGGCGATTCCCACGGATCAATCATTACAAACCGCACACCACCGCATTTATGGCAGTCTTTGCCCTGATTTCGTTCATGGACAAGTCCGCCCCATGAACAGCTTAAACAGACCATGTACGAGAAACGAGACTGCTTTTTCATGTCCTTTAGATGATGGTGCGCGCGGAAAGATTCGAACTTTCAAACGCGAGGGTTTAAGCCACGCTGCTTTACCCGTTTGCATACGCGCGCAAGATGGAGACACCGGCAGGGTTCGAACCTGCGATGCGTGGGTTGCAGCCACGAGCCTTTGCCACTTGGCTACGGTGTCATTAACCTGTTGCCAGCATATCGGCGATGCGGTCGGCTCGGGGGCCTATCTGCTTAGCCCAAGGACTTGCAAGTATAGCGTTGCGAACTACCTCCCATGCTAAAGGACTCGGTGCAGCCATAGCTGCAACGATGGTCGGCACGATAGTCTTGCTTTCTCGCATATGTCGTTCGCCGCGATTGAAGGCCATGTTGATGATGGCTCGTTGACGAGTATCAGTTAATGTATCGAACAATGTGGGCACGGTTGTGTTCCGCGCTACCTGCTCTGCCAAATTGATATCGGATTCCAACAGAGCATCACATTCCTGTTCATTGATATCGGTCATTCGTTGGCTTGCGCCAAGCAGATGTCCTACCCCAATCGTCCAAAACCCATTGGTATCCTGATATGACTTTAGACGTATGCCTTCATCCCGAAGCAATTCATTACGCAGTTTGGCTCTATCAAACATGCGGGTCTTTTGGATTGTTGCGGCGGACCAAATAACCAACAGCAAAGATCACCAAAACTACCACGAGGGCAACAACAACTGTAAGCACTTATGACTCCTTTCCATTTCTGGTTTTCTCGAATGTCCGATAGCCGGCCAGTCCAAGCATACCAAGTAAGACCGGCATGAATGTCGCGACATCAAGTGTTGGAAGTACAACGGCGTGACCTGAAAGAGTTACGACTGTGGAGATGATTGGGAATGCCAAGAAGTTGAGAGCGAATGACATTACACATACCCAACCAAGCGCAGGTCGCCACCAGCTTTTGAAGCGACTATCACTACCCGCCTCAATCTCATCAATTCGAAGCTGAGCTTTCGCTAGGTCTGTGTCGGCCGCAAGTTTCGCAAGCTCACCGCTTTGTGCAAGTTCGGCGAGCTTCATCTGTGCGTTCAATTTGGCGGTTGGGTCAGGAACCACCCGATCAATGATGCTCTTCGCAAGCTCGGCAATGGGTTCGAATAAATTGAATGGCATGGTTCCTCAAGATGGTTGCGGGAGTGGGAGTCGGACCCACCGAGATTATGGTTATGAGCCATACCAGCGCAACCGGCGCATCCCGCTATGGTGTAGTGGGTAGGATTCGAACCTACACAGGCTAGCTGTCCGCCGGGTTACAGCCGGGAGCCCTTCCGAATGGGCGTCCACTACGGGTGGTAGGAGCAGACGGACTTGAACCGTCATCTCTCCGGTTAAGAGCCGGGGACTCTACTTTGAGCTATGCTCCTGCTTCTTGTCATCGTGCTTCTTCTCGTCATGCTTCTGCTTGTCATCCTGTTTCTGTTCTTTCTTTACGCTGTCTGCTGGCACAGCCGGTTTTGAGGACTCGGAGCCGCAGCCAACAATGAAGGCAAGCAGAATCGCTAGTGCAATTCTACGCAATAGTATCACCAACCTTTGGTTAGGGTGTATGGGCCGATGGTCGCCCCGGAAGGATTCGAACCCTCATCGTCCGGGTTAGAACGCCGGTGAGCTTCCATTTGCTCGACGGGGCGGAGTGGTCGGAGAAAGCCGGCGATGAAATGTTCTTCCTCTTCTTCAATCAGCATTGAGCGAAGTGCCATGGCCGGCTCATCATCAAAATCTTCGTGGCCGTTTGGGTGTGATTCTACAAACATGGCTGCGGGGGTAGGATTCGAACCCACACCCTCTTGGTTCAGAGCCGAGCCGTACTTCCCATTATACGACCCCGCAATATGCTTGAGGCCGAGGCAAATATGTTCGCCATAGTAAACTGTACCACAGATTGCACATCTGCTCAAAAGGCATCACCTCCAAATGGCGGAAGCGCAAGGGATCGAACCTTGGCGCGCGAACGCGGCTCTGGTTTAGCAAACCAGCACCTTACCTCTCGGTCACGCTTCCATTAACGGTTGTGGCTGGACATCGCGATCAATGGCGTAGGATCAATCAGAAAGATCGCATCCGTTGCGGCGATGGTGATACTCGATACAGCACCTCCCACATTCACCGCATCACCTACAATTCCACTAACGATTCGATTGAACGTCCCTCCAAGCGAGACTGTCCGGGATGTCCCATTCGGATTCACAAGCACGATACCGTTTCGAAAATCTCTTCTCCACACATCGAGAGCCGAGCCCGTCTGATATGCATTCGTGAAGGCGTCTCCAAGCCAGCCTTTCTTAGATGTATCGCCAGTCGCTTTTCCACTCACGATATCCACACTGTTTTCAGGAAACCAGACAAGGTATCCCGTGTCTGTGGACGGCGTTGTGTTGATCGTCATGTTCGCGACTGCCTCTGTCAACGTCGCACTTGCAAGTGTATAGCGCCATTTCTGTAGATTGTCAACGGCGGTGAAATCATCACCATAAATGCCGCCATAGAGAATCTGTGGGAGTGTATTGAACCACGAAAGTTGTGGCTGGCGAAAGCGCCGATCATGTGAGAACTGGCCCGGATACACACCACTTCCAGTCATGTTACCGAGCCAAGTGCCTGCACCCTGCACAGGCCAGTTCTCTGTCATCGAGCCGTTGACTGTGCCGTACTCGGTGGGGTCAGCCGCTCCACCATCGTTGAGTGATAGAACGAAGTCTCGGGGGGCAGCAGATCGAATCAACTGCATGAGCGTTTGATGGCCGGCTTTGTAGGCGTTATCAAATGCTATTCCGCCTGTATCATCCTGCGTGAAGCTACCAGCAAGGGCTGCGTTGATGACATCCTTATTCCATCCCGAACCCCACAGGTCGGGCGTTGTGGCATCCTTCACGTTGAAAGGATGAGATATTCCCTGCCCACTTGCATACACGATGGAGTGCGGGCTGAAGTCAAAGATAATCCCATCGAACAGTGGGACCACATACTTGTTGATGACAGCAGCGTATGCTGTGACGGCGGCAGGCGATGCGAGATTCAGATTCCACAACGAGAAGCCGGCTGTGGATGGATCGTGACTTGTGATAGATGGCCGGCCGAAGTGTAGTGTATCAGGATTGAAGAAGTCAGGGCCGGCTGCAAAGCCTCTCGCTGGCGTGTAACAGAAGCTCCAAAGGAATCCAGCACTATTCACTCCATCAAGTGCCGGCACAACTTTGATTGCATCGAAGATGCGCTTACGAATATCATTCGCCGCGTCAATCGTGTGCATACTGTTGAAGTAAATCTGATCGAGCGCGATTTTGCAATACACCTTCGCGTTTGGATTGTACTTCTTCAACTGCGCGATCAAGTCAGCACGATGTGCCCACGGCGAGTCAAGCGCGATGTGGTCCCATTTTGCCCACTCATTAACCATTGCGAGATTGAGTGGATAGCCGGCTGTCGGCAGGACAAGTGGGGCACCGAAGTAATCATTGCCTGCATTGTAGATGCCGAGCTTAGGATAAGTCATTTGAAGGTGGATGCCGAGGCTGGATTCAAACCAGCATCTTTGAGGTTCAAAGCCTCACGTCCTATCGTTAGACGACTCGGCAGCACAGTTGTGATTCGGATGACAGCATGTACAATATGTTTTACCGCAGCGTAGACAGGTTACGATCATCTGTAGTCGAAGGAGAACATTGGTCGCATCAATGGGATTCGCACCCATGTCGCTATCTTGAGGGGATGGCATCCTAGTCTCCTAGAAGATGATGCGTACGTCAGGGTCCGCACGATCCACCCTACACGGAGCCCTCGTCACTGATGGATTAACGCGCTTGGTGGACAGCCGGGGACTCGAACCCCGATCTCGCAGCGTGCAAAGCTGGTGTGTTCCCATTAGCACTAGCCGCCCAAGATGGTAGGGCATGCAGGATTCGAACCTGCGACCACTCGCTTCCAAGGCGAGTGCGCTGACCAGACTGCGCTAATGCCCTATATTCACTACATATCCCGAAAGTTGTTCGACACTCCGAATGATTGGAGGATCGTTCTTATATCGGACTTTCCAATCTTCTATGAATATTTTTATGGCTTCTTGAATATTCTCTGCTCCGACGAAAGCAGTCCCAAAATCGTTGAAGCTTATTTTGTAAACGTTATTAGTCGGAGGATACTGTGATTCTCCATTCATTGCTGCCTCCTTTGGATGCATGGTGGGGCCAGAAGGATTCTAACCTTCGTCGTTCCGCTTAAAAGGCGGGTGCTCTCCCTTGAGCTACAGCCCCAAGATGGTTGAGCCTCCCCGAGTCGAACGGGGTTCTCGTGTTCTTCAGACACGCGCCATCACCGGACTGGCTCAGGCTCAAAAGTGGTTGCCCCGGTCGGACTCGAACCGACATGACCCGGTAATAGGCCGGGCATCCTGCGTTAAATGACAGGGCTGTGGACTCCCCGATGGGATTCGAACCCATGTTGCCGAGGCTCGGAACCTCGGGCCATTCCGATTGGCGGGGAGAAATGGCGGAAGGTGAAGGAATCGAACCCTCGTGCGCGAAACGCATCTCTAGTTTTCAAGACTAGACCCTTACCGCTCGGGCAACCTTCCATTTATCATACGGCAATGTTATCAACGCTTGGTTCGGGGGCACCAAGCTCCTTGGCCTGCGCTGCTTCGAACTCATATGTCCATTCGCTTGCATCGGGCCAGCCGAACCACGGGCACGTTGTTCTGTGCTTCAACTTACTTTTCAAGCCAGCGTGTTCACCGCACACAAGACAGGTGAACCACATCAGTTTGAACTCTTTGCCGTCCCTATAGTCAACGGGGCGAGCAAGTGTGTGAAGGAGCAGGCGTTTCACCTGCTCATCAGGTGTTAGCATAGTGCTCCGTAAGTGGTAGTCCCACAGGGACTTGCACCCCGCGCGTTCTGTTTGTAGGACAGATGCTCTGGCTATCTGAGCTATGGGACTGATGGACGCCCATGCGGGACTCAAACCCGCAGCCTTTCGATTCGTAGTCGAATGCTCGTTCATTTGAGCTTATGGGCGCGAATATGAAACAGCCCCCAAAGGCGGGAATATTCTATAACTCCCGCTTTTCGATGCCTTTCGACGGGCGATTTGCCATGAGGCATGGCAGCCTCGCGCGATGTCTAGATCACCGCTTGTGTGTTGTCGCCCCTTAATCATTGGGGACTGAATGTTTGAAGCGCGACGGAGCGGACGTATTCCCGGCTAGCCGATGAATGTCCGGGCCTTTGCTTGATTGTCTTTATGGCCGCGCTTTCGAAATGGCGCACAGTGTAGGTGTCGAACCCACCACGAATCGTTTTGGAGACGAGTCTACGCCCGGCGTGCTGTGCGTTGAATCAGGAATGGATACTGATGGCCATCGAAGCCCTCAATGAGTGCGTCCAAAGCTTTGGTTGTATTCGCTGACCAGAACGGCTCATCATTTTCGTAATCCGCTTCTGACTTGTAAGCCGCGATATTACCGGCAACAGTGACTATGCAGCGCCCTGCATTCGCAAAATACTGCGCGAGAACGCAATGCTTTGCGCTTCCGCACTTACCAATTACCTTCTTACGAGCGAGGTGACAGGCGATAGCGTCGGCAGTATTTTCACCAGAAACTAGAGATTCAAATGCTTTATCTAGTCGTTCCGTCGCTGCGGCGGTGTTGAACTTCTTGGTCTTTGCCATGATTGTTGCCCCCTTTCATGGGAAAATGGTAGTCGCCGTAGGAGTCGCACCCACATTCCACGGTAATCGGCCGTGTGCCTTGCTGTTAGACGAGGCGACTATGGCTGTGGCGGCAGGATTCAAACCTGCATCGGTCCGGTTAACAGCCGGGCGTCTTATCGTTAGACGACACCACAATGGGGTGAACGTTGGGACTTGCACCCAAACCCTTCGGTTCACAGCCGAAGTGCGCTACTTTACGCGACAGTCACCATAATGTCCGACATGAAGATGGAGCGGCCAGCCGGATTCGAACCGGCGTAGCTAGGTTGGAAGCCTAGGGCCAAACCGCTTGGCGATGGCCGCATGGAGACTTTAGATGCATCCATTGGCGAAAGGATTCATCTAAACTTCGGTAAGATTGGCCATCACAAGTTGCCAGTTGGCGTCATCCAAGTCATGGAGTGCGACGATCAGGAATGTGTCGTCGTCTAACGCACTTCTATAGAGAAAGGATGATGCCAGTGGGTAGAACAGACTTAGCATGGAGCTTTTTGACAGACCCCATCTCGCTGACAGAACGGCACTTACGACCTTCTTCTTGTCGCTCTTGTTCAGGACGTTATTCCACATATAATCTACCGCCTGATAGTATGAGTATCCACGCTTGCTACTACGGCGAAGCGCACGAAGAGCTTCGAGTGGATGAACGACGATTCGCCTGTCACCGACGAACTTCTTCCACGCTGCTCTCCCGAGCCGGCACCAACTGTCGCTGTACTTGATAGCTTTCATTCGTGTCACCTCCTTTTAGGGAAATCAGTTAGTGATACGTTAGGAATCTCTTCAATCACTTATCACTAAACGATTTTAGTGAAATAGTGAAGTGAAGTTAAGTTGTTTATTCGCATGGACTTAGAAATCCTAAGACCACTTTTCACTAAATCCCGTAAGTGCTTGCGGCACAACGAATCATGGATCACTAAGACCCCTATTAACATACCCATTTTTTAGGAATGGGGTCTGTTAGGATAGGGATTACTGGTAGTGATTAGTGCTTGTCTCGGCGGGCCACACTCGCCACGACAGCAAAAGCGGTCAGGACTATGACGAGCACAACGAGGTCGCTATTCATCAGGTGGCGGATCGGCGTCGGCCGGCGTGTAGGTTAGCTCGATCTTCTGTGTCTTGAGGGTGCGGATGTAGGCAGCGAGCACCTTCAAGCCTTTGGATTGCTCTTCATCGTCAACCGAGAGAGCCTCGACGACCTGTGCGATCTTCTCGATTGTGCGGACACGATTCAACTCGACGGCCGCACGAATGCGTTCGATCCAGTTGGGCTTGCCGTCCGAGTCGAGCGTCCGACGATGCCAAACGAATCCGCATGAATGGCAGGTGACGGAAAGCGTTCGGCGATCTACGAGGCGTGGCTTCGGGGCAGCCGAGCCGCACTTGGGACACTTTTCCCATGCGCTATATCGTTGCGTTGGACTCACCTCCCTTGTAGGACGACTTCGGCTCCGGTTAAGGAGTGACGCATTGTGCGCAACCAGCCATTCGCTCGGCCTTCGTTCGGCCTTGTGAGAACTTGACGCCGTGTGTGGGACAATCGAATCGCCAGCGAGAACGGCTGCGGGTGTTTCGCGTCGAGTTGGCGCTGGCCGACATCCGCTTGCGTTTGAGCCATGAGTGAACGGATGGGCGGTTCTTCTTTTTGTTGCCGCGCTTGAACAAAACGCATCCCTCCTCAATGGGGATTCTTTCGGTGGTTGATGATGCGGGCGTTCAACTCGGGAAGTATGGTGAAACGAGGCCAGAGTGCGACGACAGCACGAGCCGCTGCGACGTTGGGGGCCTCAACCACCCACCATTCCCGGGCGGTTTGCATGGCGTCGTATTGCTTGGCCTTGGCGATGCGCTTTGGGATGCGCTGACGGCCGAAGATGGCCATGAGGAACTGCCTACTCGCCGGCATTGTCCGGCCAATCTTCATCGTTGTCAGTCTGCTCTTCGTCGTCGTTCTCACGGGCAAACTCATCGGCCTCTTCCACCTCGGCCTCCTCGCGAAGTCGAATGAGGTTGTCTCGCAGGGCATCAACTTCATTGTGCATGGCATTCAAATCGTACTCGATGTTAGCGAGCCACTCTTTGAAGCCATTGGCGATACCTTCGCATTCGAGCAATGCGTTAAGTCTGTCGGGCGACATGGGCTTTTCACCTCCTTTCTGGAAGGATGAAGGCGATGCTTAAGCTAAGCGGGCCGATGAAGAAACAGACTCCACGGTGCACGAGGATGCCGATCACCCAATAGTGGAGGTCGAGATTCCATCGCCATCTAATACGCATGGCGTATCACCCCCTAACTGTTTGGATAGAGACGATTGATGGCGTCCTTGAGCGCATCCGCATCACCCTGTTTGGCATAGAAGAGGATGCGCTTGACGGCAGCCGCAAGAACGGTCCGCTCGGCCTCGATTTTCGAGGTGAGCACGTCGAGGTCGGGATTTTTGACGAGGCTAAACTTCCAGCGAGCACGGGTATAGCTGCCGTTGTGGAGGTCGCCGGTCCAAATAGCCGTGTTCGGCCCGGCATTCTCGATGTGAGTGACACCTTCGAGCAACGCGGCCTTGTCGTCGCCCTTTCGGTTCGGCTCCATGCGGAACACGAAGCGGGACTTGGCAACGGCAGCGGACTTGGCGGCTTCGAGAAGTGCGATGCCAAGCTTGGCGGCAGTCGCGTGGGAAATCCATTGGTCGCGGCAGCCTGCACGGACGCGGACGCAGATGCCTTGGTCCTCGACTTCGAGTTCAGACGAGCCTTCGCCGTCTAGCTGGCCACGCTGAATCTCTTCGTATCCGTGCCACATCCCGCCGAATACGATTCGGAACATGCCTTTTTCACCTCCCTTCCCGAGATTTGGATTTGGGAGCTTACTCGGTGTCGTCGTCGTTCTGCTTCGCAGGCGGCGCTGCCACCCATTCGATATCGTACTCGGCGGCGGCAACGGTCCGAAGCTCGTTGCCATCCTCGTCCATGATGGAGAGCATATCTCCGACAAGTCGGAGAGCATTGCCTTCCGGCACGAGGATTGGATCGGTCCCATCGGCAGGGACCAAACGAACGCCGGTCGGCTTGAACAGGGTACGAAGAATCTTGATGTTGGCCTGCTCCGCTGCGACGAGCTTCTGGAAGGACTGACGTGAGAGGGAAATGCTAGCGTAGGTTCCACTGCGCTTCGAGCCAACGGTCATGTAGACATTTCCTACATCGGAAACGAGCCCATGGCCATCGGTAAAGCGGATGTAGCCGTCCTCATTCGGCATCCAACTATTCAGGCCGATTTGAAGGTCATTGACGACTGGAACGAATCCATCGGGAGCTTTCATGCTGTTTCACCTCCTTTGGGGAAAGGATGCGCGCGTGGAGCGGGCTGGACGTTCGGGGGCCGCGTCAATACGCCGTGATACGCTCCCCGTCATGTCTGTTTGCTTTGTGGTAGGGCGCACTACCTGCCACGCGCGCACGGTTGAGGGGGTTGGTTAGTCGAGAGCGATGGAATGCGTTCCCGGATTCTCCACGAACTTCGCGACGACGTTTCCATCGGCATCGAATACCGTGAAATCGTACTCGTCGCGTTGCGCGTAGAAACCCGTCAGGTCGAACGCCTTGGCCTCCGTCGTCGTGCGAGGCTTCCGGCCAGTCACGGCCAGAATCTCTTCGGCGAGGGCTGCCATGTCCGTTGCCGGCCCGGAAAGCTCGTTGCCCTGAGCCCGGGCCACGATGCGCCCGTTCTCGTTGGTCACGGTCACGTCGGCCGTGCCCTCGGACAAATCACCTGCCACCAGCTTGAAGGTTCCCTGCATTGTTTGCTCACCTCCCTTCCGGTTGTGACCTTAACTTTCAGTAGATGTAAAGCATTCCGTGGAAAAGGCCGGGGCCGCTGTGGCCGACAATGCGCCAGCGACGGCCTCGGGCTTTCCCGCGTTGACGGACTTTTCTACGTGGATACCGTTTCATTTGTTCACCTTTCGAACATGCGGAGTATCTGCCCGATAAGGATGAGAGCGAGGCCGGCAACAAGCAGGATGATGGGGCCGTTCTGAAAGAATCTCCTAAAAGGCCGCCTCATTCCCAATCTCCTTATTCGGCCTCACGGCTGATGACATCGTGAGCGGCGGCGTCAACCACGAGCTTCTCGCCGGGTTTGAGAGCGGCGATCGTCGCGGCGAGATGGAAGGGAATGGTCATGCTGACGATTCCGCCCTCGCCGACTGTCACGGTATTGAAACAACAGCCATCGGGACAGCGGCCAACGCCGGCAAGACGCATTTCCTTGCTGGTTGGTTTGCCTCCAGCCGCCCGAACATGAAGTGTGACGGACGAATCACGGTCCAAATCCATTTTAGTTCTCACCTCCATTTAGGGGTTCTGATGTTTTCAAGGAATCTCGAACGTAAAAGCCTGTGGACAGGGAACGCCCCGTAACAAGTAGTGGCTTGGCGTGGAACGCGCACAGTCTTGAGTTTGGCGCTGTATCCCTCGGCTGCTATTTCCGTGGTCTATTCCCGCCCTATTCTGCGCCCGGTATCCCCTCGCATCGGCATCGCGCTCGCTCCCCGCTTGACCAACGGATTGTCGCTATGCGCGTCCCCATAGCCTTGCGTCAGGACTGGTTAGTACGTTGGCGTGCGTTCGCACCATTTTACGGGGACCATTTTTCAGGTCACACACAACGCTTGCGGCTTATAGGCCGAATGGCCATAGGGATTAGCCAAGCCCAAAAGGGCCACGGGATTCCCTATCCGGTTATCGCGCGTGTACTCCCGGCCTTCGCATATCTCACGGGACGTTCCACGGTACGGATTGCTAATGCGGATGGGGCCGGCATCTAAATGGGCTCATGCTGACGTGGTTACTGCCGATGCCGGACGCGCACAACGGCGAGCACCCATTTTACACTAGGTCCGATGCGTTCTCACAGGCCGCCTGTCGCCTGCGGTCGCTCTATATCCATCCCTTTGTTTGCGCCTAGACTGCGTGCGCTTGGCGTGGGAGCACGCCCGGTACGGATTTCTCCGTCCACCCTAGCTTGGTTATCTCACAGGGCACAGCGGGATTGTGCGACCCAACCCTACCGCTGCGAGTCTGTCACGATATTCCGGCCGCTTGAACCTGTCAAGCGCGCCTATACCGACT
>JACXTT010001073.1_pt1 | contig 46525 bp, 34 predicted proteins | sample 9270951 | NCBI WGS metagenome assembly JACXTT01 (sample SAMN15532306, study PRJNA645909) | rock metagenome | isolation source: weathered quartz diorite | place: Puerto Rico | collected 2017-06-21 | reverse complement strand
TATACCTTCCTCACTGCCACTTCGTCTGAACTGACGGACCCAACGACGGGAACCTGGCGAGCTCGAGGGTGGAGATCCGTCTGAGAGGAGATGTTCAACAGCACGCCAAGAGCAGCAGCCGAAAAAACCATCGACGAGCCCCCATAACTGACAAACGGCATGGGCAATCCTGTCGTCGGGAAGATCCCAAGCGTCACGCCGCCGTTGATGAGCGCATAGAGGGTAACCGCGCACGTAATGGCGACGGCAAGATTTCGTCCGAAACTATCGAGAGCGAATCGTGCGATCCGGAAGCCTCGAATCATTATGACTAGGAATACGATCATAACGAACATTGTCCCGACAAATCCATACTCTTCACCGACGATCGAGAAGACGAAGTCTCCATACGACTCTGGCAGGAAGAAATCACGCTGCTTGCTCTCTCCTGGTCCTACACCAAAAATGCCGCCGTTTCCAAATCCAAGAATCCCCTGCCAGACCTGGTAGTTGGTCTTTGCGCTGCCCCCACTGAGAAACCCCACGACTCGTGCACGACGGTATTCGGCCCCCATCATGTAAACCGCAAGCACGGGGAGAAGGACGGCAAATATGAGCGCAAGATGGGACATTCTCGCTCTTCCGAGAAAGAGCATCACAAAACTGATTAAGAATATCATTGATGCCATGCTGAAATTTGGTTGCAGCATTACCAATCCTGAGACCAGCCCAATCCATACCATCAGTGGAACCAATCCTCTCTTCAAGTCGCGAATGAGCTCGCCCTTCATGCTGATCAGCGTGCAAAGGTGGAATAAGAGCGCGTATTTGGCGAATTCCGATGGCTGGAAACCAATACTGCTCCAGCGCAGCCAGCGCGTGGCCCCTTTTGCCTCGCCGCCGAGCAGTAAGGTAATAACGAGAAGGACAACGGCGCTGAAAATTCCCAATTTTGTGAATCGCTGGAGCTTATGGTAGTCGATTTTCAGTCCGACAAAGAGGCAGATCATGCCCAAGAAGACCTTGATGGCATGGCTTAACAACATTTTCTCACTCTCGCCGTACTTCGCCATAGCGTAAGACGCTGAGGCGCTATAAACAACTCCCAGGCTAAGCAGCATCAGAGAAAGCACCGAGATCAGAAGCGCCAGGTCGATATGATTTCGATGGTCATCCATGAATTGCTAGAGAGAATTCACAAATTGTTTAAAGGACCGGCCACGATGCTCGTAGTTTTCAAACCAATCGAACGACGCGCACGCCGGAGAGAGCAGAACGACATCGCCCGGCGAGGCCAGGCTGGAGGCAGTGTGAACAGCTTCCTGCATTGAATGTGCCTTTACAACCTTCACTACTCCGCTGAAAGCATGATAGACTTTATCGGCAGATTCCCCGATGGCGACGACTGATCTTACGTGCTTCCTGACGAGAGCATGGAGAAGTGAATAATCATTCCCCTTGTCACGCCCTCCGAGCATGAGAATAATCGGCTGCTTGAATGATTGAAGCGCATAGGCAACCGAATCAGTATTTGTGGCCTTCGAATCATTGACGTAAGTCACTCCATGCAATTCACGAACGAATTCGAGCCTGTGTTCAATACCCTTAAAATTTGATAATGTGGCTCGTAGCGATGGAACGGGAATATTGAAGATTACTCCGACGAGTGTCGCGGCCATGGAATTATAGAGATTATGCACTCCTCGTATGCTTATCCGATCAATCTCGATGATCTCTGAACGCTTTTTCTCAAAGACCGTAACCAATTTACCCTGCTCTATGAATGCTCCCTCGCCATAACGTTGCTGGAGCCCGAACGGGATTGCCCGGACATGAGTTGTTGCCAAACGCTTGACATGGTTGAATATTTGCTCGTCATCAAAATTGTATAGAAGATAATCTTGAATCGTTTGATTCTTGAATATTCTACATTTCGATTCCACATATTTTTCAAAATTGCCTTCATACCTGTCCAAGTGATCTGGAGTAATATTCAGCAGTACTGAAACCCGCGGTCTAAATGAAGAGATGTGATCAAGCTGGAAACTACTGATTTCGAGAATTGCCACGGCGTTTTCATCAAGGTCCGGGATGAGAGAGGAGAAGGGTATCCCAATATTCCCGCCGACGTAATGCCTGCGTTTCGCATCATGGAATATCCTTCCAATCAAACTCGTGGTAGTTGTTTTCCCATTTGTCCCCGTTACACCGATGATTGGCGCCCGACAGAACCAGCTCGCTAACTCCAGCTCGCTGATGATTTTCACCCCCCTTCCTTCTGCCTCACGGAGGATGGGGAGGGTCGACGGTATTCCGGGACTGACAACGATTAGATCGGAATCAAGAGCGCGCTTCGTATGGGCACCAGTCTCCACCTCAATGCCCAGGGATCGGAGTACTGATGTCGACGATGCTAGTAATTCCTCCCGACTGCTGTCAGTGACGAAGACTATTGCACCGCGCTGGCGGAGCAATTGTGCAACGGCAAGGCCGCTACGAGCAGCACCTATTACTGAGATTCTCTTTCCCCGTACGCTCGATGTTTCCATAACTGTGTCGTTTACGGTCCCGATCTCTTCCATGACGTCAGCGCACTTTAAAGGTGGCTAAACTCAGGATCATCAGGAGAATGGCGATGATATAGAACCTGGTGACTATCTTCGGCTCCGGCCAGCCGATCATCTCGAAGTGGTGATGAAGAGGAGCCATCCTAAAGACCCGTTTCCCCTCACCGTACTTTTGCCTTGTGTACTTAAAATACGTGCGCTGAATTATCACCGACGCAGTTTCCATCAGAAAAACCCCTCCGAGAGTCGGAAGCAAGAGTTCTTTCTTCGTGAGGACGCAAAGCGTGCCGATTGCACCTCCAAGTGCGAGTGAGCCCGTATCGCCCATAAAGACTTGCGCGGGGTAGGCATTGAACCACAGGAAGCCCAGCGAAGCACCTACCAGGGCAGCACAATATATACTGAGCTCGCCATTACCGCGAAGGAAGGGAATCGTCAGGTACCAGCTGAGGTCCGTACGCCCAGAAATGTAGCACATCACGGCCAGTGTGAGCCCCACGATTCCAACGGTCCCGGCAGCAAGCCCGTCGAGACCATCCGTCAGATTGACCGCATTGCTCGTCGCTACAATGACAAATATCACCATGGGAATGTAGAGCAATCCAAAGTCGACTTCCATATTCTTGAAGAAGGGCATCGTTGTGCTCGATTTCAGCTTCCACAGATCAATGTCGATGTACTGGGGGAAAAAATAAATCACGCTTCCCACGACCAATCCGACAAAGATCTGACCGAAGAGTTTATACTCTTCAATCAATCCTTTTGGCTTATTCTTTACGACCTTCAGGTAATCGTCAAGAAACCCCACCGCGCCAAGCATTGTCGTCACAAACAGGATAATCTGCACATAGCCGTTCCACAAATCGGCCCATAGGAGAGACGGCACGATGATAGCAGAGATTACTATAAGCCCACCCATTGTGGGGGTGCCGGCTTTCGTCAGATGGCTTTTGGGAGCCTCGAGTTTCGCAGACTCACCGATCTGGTGCTCCCTGAGAAGGCGTATGATCTTGGGTCCGAGCCAAAACGCAATTACCAGAGCTGTGATCGCCGATGCTCCGGCGCGAAACGATATATAGTGGAACAAGCCGAAGCCGGGCGGATTGAACCTTCTCCGTATAACCTCCAAGAGATAATAAAGCATTAGTTCCCTTTTGACATTTCTAGGCGCTTCCACGCGCTAGGCTGTCCATCACATCAATAGCACTCATCAGGCCCACTAAAATAGGCAGAGTTTTTCGGAGCACAATCCCTTTGAGCAGATTCATGCCGCCTTTTTCCTAAGTCGGTTCACGATGTAGGTCACGATGTCCTCCATCTTCATGCCCCTCGATCCCTTGACAAGAACGATGTCGCCTGGTGAGAGGATGTCTGCGAGATACTCAGCCAAGTGCTGCTTCTTCTCGAAATGAACCTTCGCTTTCACACGAACTGCGTTACATAGATGCCGAGCCATCTCGCCGATGGTCAAAAGGTATTCGAGGCGCATCTTTCCCATAGTTTTGCCGAGTATAATATGTTGACGGATGGAGGATCTCCCCAATTCCAGCATATCGCCAAGAACAACGATCTTTTTCCCTTCGGATTTCATTGATTTGAGAGTACTAAGTGCGGAAATTACCGAGTCCGGGTTGGCATTATAAGTATCATTCAGGATTCTCACGCTTGCCACCTCCAAAGCTTCCATCCTTTTCCCTATCGGGACAAAACGGCTCAACGAGGTTTGAATATCCCTTGTTCGAACCTCGAAAGAGAGACCCACGCTGGCCGCAGCAAGGGCGTTCATCATGGCATGTCTACCAGGCACCGATAATCGGACGACAAATTCCGATCCCGTACCGGTGTGGACAGAGAAATCTACGCATCCGTTCTTCCGGGCGCGGAGAAACTGACCGCGCACCTGGTTCGAGCGCTTGGAAAAGCCATACGTTACCGTCCTTCTGACTATCCTCGCCTGACGCAGAACATGTGCATCATCGGTATTGACAAATGCCGTCCCCGATTGAGCGAGGCTGGTGAACAGTTCGCCCTCGGCCGCTTCAACTCCCGAGAGATTTCCAAAGAACTCTAAGTGTTCACGTCCAACATTTGTAATGAGTCCGTGTGTCGGTTCGAGAATCTCACAAAGATGCTCTAGTTCCCCGAAATGATTTGTTCCAACCTCAATGACTGCGATCTCATGTTTAGCGTTCAACCTCAATAATGATTGGGGAACCCCGATATGATTGTTCAGATTTCCTTCGGTGCTCAGCACACAATATCGTTTGCCCAGGACTGCACTAATCATTTCCTTCGTTGTGGTCTTACCGTTACTCCCGGCGACAGCTATCACAGGAATATCATATTTGTTCCGCCAGATGTTCGCTAGATTCCCATACGCTCTTGTCGTGTTTTCCACAATGACGAGCGGGTATGATCGCCACTGTGTTGGATTCGCGTGGGAATCGATGACAGCGCATCCGGCCCCACGGTCAAATGCAGCGCCGACAAAGTTATGGCCATCCAAGTGTTCTCCGCGGATTGCAAAATAGATCTCATTCGATCTTAGGGATCTCGTGTCCGTGCAGGCTCCAGAAAATGACTTGGCCGCCGGAAGGTTTACCGTAGCGAGGTGGGGTATTCGGAGCAGGTCCCTGAGAGATAGTATCATTTATGTCTGCGCAGAAAATCCTCGACCTGTTCACGGTCGCTAAAGTTTCTCTTCTCGTCACCGACAACCTGGTAGTTCTCGTGACCCTTCCCGGCTATGATGATGAGGTCGCCTCGGTTGGCCCTCGACAATGCCAAGGATATTGCGTTGGCTCTATCCGGCTCACGGAGGGCATGAGCACCATTCGGGATCCCTGACATTACCTCGTCAATAATGATTTGCGGGTCCTCATGCCGAGGGTTATCGGAAGTGACAATGACAATGTCGCTATGTTTCGCGGCAATGGTACCCATGAGTGGCCTCTTCAAACGATCTCGATCGCCCCCGCATCCAAAGACGGTGATGATACGCCCACCTAATTTATTGTCAGCGAGATCTCGTGCCGCAAGGAGTGCCTTCTCCAGGGCATCAGGAGTGTGCGCATAATCGATGATTGCGGTCCATCCGATCGTCGATGAAATCGGTTCAAATCGTCCGGTCACCGGACCCGCGGTGCGAATCGAGTCGACGATCTTCGCCTTGGGAATTCCCAGGGCAAGCGCAGTCCCGAACGTCGCTAGAATGTTGTAGACATTGAATCTGCCGATAAGGGGGGATTCGATTCTATCGTCCTCACCGCCATGCCGAATGATGAAACTGAGGCCACTGAGAGTCGCGGATATGCGATTTGCTTGGATGTCAGCATTTGCTTCGATCCCGTAAGAAATGGTATGTGCTTCTGTCCCTGTCGCAATTCTTGTCGCCCATGGATCGTCAAGATTTATCACGGCCCATGATTCCTTCGGCAACGAGTCAAAGAGTAGCTTCTTCGCTCGGAAGTATTCTTCCATGTTCCGGTGGTAGTCGAGATGATCATGAGTGAGGTTCGTGAATACGCCAATCTCAAAGCGGAGACCATCCACCCTGTGTTGCTCCAGAGCATGAGAGGAAACCTCCATTACAACTGAATTGCAGCCTGCATCGAGCATCCGGGAAAGTGCTTGGTTTAGCTCAAGCGATTCGGGCGTCGTGTGCGTAGCAGGGGTGATTTCTTCCCCAATAATGTATGAGATGGTTCCGATCAGCCCGGTCTTGCTCCCTGATGACTCGAAGACAGATCTCAAGAGGTGGGTCGTGGTGGTTTTGCCATTCGTCCCCGTTACGCCCACCAGTCTTAGCTTTTCCGAAGGAAAATCATAGTACCTCATTGACAGCTGGGCAAGCGCGGTTCTCGTATTTGGAACGACCACCTTCACAACGCCCTCATGCATGAAGTATGCGTCGGACATTGCACTATCATCATCGATAACAACAACTACTGCACCATTCTCCACGGCATGAGCAATATACTTTCGACCATCCGATCGAGAGCCGCGGATTGCAACGAAGAGATCTCCATCTTCAACTTTTCGTGAATCATACTGAATTGAGCGAACCTCAACGTCGTGCGTAACTACCATCTGTCCGTAAAGTGTTTGAAACATTTTCTGGACTGTCACTCTTTCGAGCAGCCTTGAGAGCCTCATCAAAACAAGGCAGCGGATGATTTTGGCTGGCAGATTAGCCGGACCCTTATCCCCAGGGTCGCGCGCAGACCCGGAGCAGGTTCCTGACTAATCACCGTCCCGGAACCGCTCACGACGGGCTCAAACTTTCCATCTAGCAGCACATTGATCGCTCGGCGGACGCTATACCCCTGGACGTTTGGTACGATCCGCGCCTCGGAAAAAAGAGATGACGTCGGATGATCGCCGGAGCGAGGCGCAACTGGTCCACCAGTGGGAGGCCGGTCAATCTTCTCTTCTGCAATGGGGTTAGGAATGCGGGCAAGCATATCGGTAGTGTTGATCACTTGCTCTGCAATTCTTCGGAATACCGGTGCGCTTGTTGTACCCCCGGTGAAGTTAAGGCCTCGAGGATTATCCAGCATCACAAGGCAGACGAATTTCGGATCTTCCACGGGAAAGAAACCGACAAAGGATGCGATGTAGCTACGCGCTTCATAACGCCCCTCGACATACTTCTTGGATGTCCCTGTCTTGCCGGCTACCCGAGTCCCGGAAATGCGTGCAGGCTTTCCCGTTCCGTTTTCGACTACTCCTTCAAGGAAACTCGTGAGGACATGTGCGGTTTCGGTTGATATTACTCTTCGGATCTTTTGGGGGTGAGATTCACGCACAGGCAAACCTGAAACTCCGAGTTCTTGTTTAAACAGGTGTGGTTGCATCAATATTCCGTCGTTCGCGACTGCAGCGTATGCTGCTGCTAGCTGCATTGGTGTCACCCCAACTTCATATCCGTATGCCATGGTATTCAGCGTAGTCCCCGACCATTGCGCGGGTTTCTTCAGAGCACCATTCGCTTCACCGGGAAAATCAACGTTCGTCGCGATCCCGAATCCGTAATTGCGCGCCGTCCGATAAAAACGCTCACTCCCGACTATATCGCTCACCTTCGCCATGACAATATTGCTAGACACCTCCATCGCATGCTGAAATGTAATCCAACCCTCTTTGTGCGTATCTACGATGGGCTTTGTTCTTCCGGGGAGGGTATATACTCCGTTTTCCGCGTAGAATTTTTTGCTCGGCAAGACAAGGGAATTCTCGAGCGCTGCAGATGCCGTGACAATCTTGAATACGGAACCAGGTTCAAAGAGATCGGTCACAGCGCGCAATTTCTGATCCTGCGGGTTGAATTTTCCATAAATCGCCGGATTGACATCCGGATACTGGGCGATCGATAATATATCGCCGCTTTGGGGGTGGAGAATCACGACAATCCCCCCTTCCGCGCTATTCTCTTCAATTCCTTTTTTCAGTTCGCGCTCAGCGATCGCCTGTAATCTCATATCAATTGTAAGGACGATATTGTGGCCATCGACCGGATCAACCCGAGGATAATCGACGGAGGGGCGGGCCCGGCCGAGGCCGTCTCTCTGAAAAATAACGTAACCGTCAATGCCACGGAGCTCCCTATCAAAGGCAAGTTCAACGCCCGCGATTCCATTGTTATCCGTGTCAGTTGTCCCCACGAGTTGTCCTGCAATCTGATCATGATAATAAAGTCGTTTTGGCTCATCCCGCATTACAATTCCTTGGAGATTGCTGAGCATTATGCTCTTACGATATGTCGCGCTGACACCGCGTTCAAGCCAGATAAACCGTGAGTCGGATGAAAGTTTATCCAGATAGAATCTTTTGGGTTTTCCGAACAGATCTGAAAATCTTCCAGCTATCGCTCGCGCATCATCCACGGCAAGTTGCGGATCGGCAGCAAATGAAACATGCATTGCATTGGCTGCAATGGTCATCCCATTTCGGTCGACTATGGTTCCTCGCGTCGCAGGAAGAATGACCTTCGATCTATATTGCTTTTGGGCGATCGACCGGTATCTCTCCGTCTCGACTATCTGGATGACAAAAAGACGCAGTCCGATTATGCCGAAGAACATGAGCAGGAGCCATTGGACGATCCAAAGACGTGGAAATGAACTATACTGCGTCCAGTACATGATGACCCTGTTCTTCTTTGTGCTCAACATTGGTCTCCCACCTAGTGACCGAAATTGGCTGCTCGCTCAGCGTCAACGTAAATCCAGTCCGGCTGCTCTCTCGGTGAGATAAGGTGAAGTTGCCCAGTAGCGATTTTTCCGATGCGCTCCAGACTTGCTTTTTGGTTGATTTCTGCGCGAAGCAGCTCATTTGTGTTCATTATTTTGTTGTATCGAGAGTGGAGCTCGTTGACTTCGATTACAAGATGATTGACCGCGATCTTATTCCATACAGAAGCTACGATGAGCAAAGAGGTCAGCATGAGGCTCGCGATGATCAGAAGTATCGACCGTTTTCGCCTTCTTACTGGTCGATTCCCTCGTGCTACAAAATCCCCGGCAGAGGCTCGGAGCCTGTCCCCTCCGTAGACAAATCGCCGTTCAGAGATTCCCCTCTCTGTCGGAACTTCAATCTGATTCAACTTTTGGTGAACTGAACTCATACGCGTTCTGCAGCGCGAAGTTTGGCACCGCGTGATCGAGGGTTACGACTAATCTCTTCCTCGGATGGCCTAATGGGTTTCCTCGTCAGAACTTTCAAGCTCGGTTCACGCCGATTATCCGGGATTAGTTGAATGCTTGAACGGATGGTGGTCTTTGATTCGCCTTGAAAGAATCTCTTCACAATGCGATCCTCGAGCGACTGATATGAAATCACGACGAGGCGGGCGCCAGGGCGAAGGACCACCAAGGCCTCCCTCAGTATCCTCTCCAAGCTTCCCAGTTCGTCATTCACTGCTATCCTAATGGCCTGGAAGATCCTGGCGAGCGTTTGCTTCCGTTGCCGTATGTTGGTCGCATGTTCGATGAGATTCGCCAGTTCATGAGTGGTATTTATGGGACCCGTCGACCTACCGAGAACGAATTGTTTCGCAAACCTGCGTGCACGCCGTTCTTCTCCATATTCCCTCATTATCTCTGCGAGCAGCTTTGGAGCATATGTGTTGACGATCTTCCATCCATCGAGATCTTGATCGCGGTCCATTCTCATATCGATCCGTCCATCGTTTTGAAAGCTGAACCCCCTATGTCCATCATCAATTTGATGGGACGACACGCCAAGATCAAGGACGAGGCCATCGATGCCGGTTATTCCCGCCGACAGAAGAATGCGTACGAGTTTGTCTGTATTGCCGTGGACGATCAATGCGCGCGCCCCAAAATGTTTCAATCTCGATCGTGTGAACGCGATTGCATCAGCATCTCGATCTATTCCAATCACTCTTCCGAGCGGAGATAGAGTCATCAATATCCGCTCCGTATGACCACCTCCGCCCAGAGTACCATCAACATAAACACCATCGACTGAAGTCACCAGAAGCTGAATGACCTTCTCGGAAAGTACTGGATCATGGAATGGCAACCCCATCTATCGACCCTCTTTTAGATTCGAGAAAAAACCACATTTGTGGGATTGCCCTTTGGCGCTCAGCGCATCACTTTGGCAGCCATGCTTTCGTAGGGTTCCGACTGATTTCGTTTGTACTCTTCGTATACCTTAGGATTCCAAAGTTCAATTTTATCCAGAGTGCCGATGATATGAACTTCCCCGTGAATATCAGCATATTCGCGAAGCTCCTGCGGAATCGATAGACGTGCTTGGCCATCAAGTTGACTCTCTGACGCGAGTTCGAGTAGCGCTCGAATGAAACGTCTGTGCTCCGGGTCGTAACTCGACAAATTGCGCAGAATGTGTTCGAGCTTATTCCATTCGTCGATGGGATAAACGAAAAGGCACTGCTCAAAACCTCGAGTGATGACAAATGTTTCGTTCGCCTCAGGCGAAACGTACTTCCTGAGCTTGGCAGGGAGATTAACACGCCCTTTCTCGTCCACCGCGTACGAATATGAACCTTTAAACGAAGACACTTAAATCCACCTAATTAATGAAAAAGAGTTCCTCCAAAATTCCCCACTTTTCCCCACGGTGACTTTCCAATTTAGACTTTTTTCGATGAATGTCAAGTTAAAATCGATAAATTTGAAGTATTCTTGGGAATTAGAGCGGTGGGGAAGCCCCTTGAAAATAAGTGCTTCGGACGAAACACTTCAAGGGTTTTAGAGGGTCCGGCTTATTTGAGCAAATCGACCGGCTTTTTTGGAAATAATCCAGCACTCTTCGATCCCTCGGGAGACCGATATCTGGATGACTGTGGGGATATGCGTAAATCTGGGCCCTTCGGAAATCATTCTTCCTTTTCTCCCACTCGATCCAGCCAGACGAGCCCTCTTAGAGGAAGAGCCCGACTTTGATGCAATACTGCGATCACCAGGGCATTCTCAGAGGTGCAGACCGTTCGGCCAGGCAGCACTTAAGGAAAGCTGAAGGTAGCATTATACAGTTGGCAGCGAAAAATGGATTTAATCCCGGGTATCAATTTCGCCCTGAGAAGAATGGGAGGGTTCCAAAGGAGGATAGACTCATTGGTTTGATAATCTTGGCATAAATCTTAGATTGCCCATACTTTGAAGGTACTCGTTTTCGCTCGCGTAATCTTGGCTTCAACGACAATGAAAACAGGCTGAAAAGCTGAGGAACAACATGACTTTGCTTATAAGTTCGACCCACCAATGACGATTTTCCAATCTTTGCTCTCCGACACAGACCGACATCGCCATTCTGCTTCGTGTGCGTTTGGCGTGGGCCACGTTGTAATGGGTTGGTTCTTCCTGACCCTTCCGATCCTGGCCCTAGCACAACCCCCCCAACGAAGCCAGATCGTTGAATCGATCGTGGGCGAGATTTCGACCAAACGGATTCACACCACGGTTGATGCGCTGGTCAGGTTCGGCACTCGGCATACTTTATCGGATTCGGGCAGTCAGACTCGCGGAATCGGAGCTGCTCGAAGATGGATAAAGGCCCAATTCGACAATTATAGTACACTGTCTCGCGGGCGGCTGAGAGTATCATACCAAGAATACACTGCGCCTCAATCCACCCGAGTGTCGAAACCTGTGAAGGTAGTCAATGTAATTGCGAGACTGATACCGACTGGAGACGACACGTTATCCGCGCGGAGGATAATTATTGTGGGGGCCCATTATGATTCTCGAGCAAGTGATGTAAACAATTCATCGACTGACTCACCTGGGGCGGATGATGACGGCAGCGGGATCGCAGTTGTGCTTGAGCTTGCGCGGGTTTTCTCTACACACGAGTTTCGTGCTACAATTCTCTTTGTCTGTTTCGCCGGCGAAGAACAGGGCCTACTCGGCTCAGAACATTTTATATCGGTTGCTCGGTCCAGCGGTTGGAACATCGAAGCGATGCTAAATAACGACATTGTCGGAAACATACGGGGAGGACAAGGTGGAGTAGAGAGCACCTATGTGCGTGTCTTCTCAGAAGGATTGGGTCGCCTTGACACGGGGAATATCCTTACCCAGCGCCAAGCTCTCGGGTTGGAGAATGATGGAGCGTCGCGCTCGCTTGGACGTGCAGTGAAGGAGATCGGCGAACGGTATCTTCCTCATTTTGGTGTCGAATTGATTTACCGAAGAGACCGGTTCCTCCGCGGAGGAGACCAAATCCCATTTCAAAATGGGGGGTTTGCCGCCATCCGACTCACTGAGGCGAAGGAGGACTTTGCCCACCAACATCAAGATGTTCGACTGGAAGAGGGGGTCCGATACGGCGATCTTCCTGACTTTATGGATTTCAACTATTGCACAAATATAGCTCGCATTAATGCGGCTGCGCTAGCAACTTTGGCACTCGCGCCAACACCTCCAACGGATGCAACTATTATCACAAAGTCATTATCATACACGACAGGGCTGAGCTGGCAACATGCTCCAGAGCCCAACCTTGCCGGCTTTATTATTCGCTACCGAAAGACAACAGCGTCTTCGTGGGAACACTCAATGTTCACGTCAGATATGAGCATCACTCTAGATGTTTCCGAGGATGACCATTTGTTCGGTATCGCCGCCGTTGACAATGAGGGAAATGTTAGTCTAATCGCGATCCCGAGGGCAAACCGGTGAATTCGAGGCGTCCTCGGCGGATTCTCCCAGTAATCATTTTTTCACAGTTTGCTGGAACCTCACTTTGGTTTGCCGGCAACGCGGTAATGCCTGATCTGCAGCGCGAGTGGGGACAGCCCCTCGAATTCGTGGGACACCTAACCTCCGTGGTTCAACTAGGTTTTATCTTTGGAACTTTAGGTTTCTCGCTTCTTGCCCTCTCTGACAGGTTTTCCCCCAGGAGAGTTTTTTTCACGTGTGCGATGATCGGAGCACTTTCCACTCTCTCTATCTCCTACATCTCTCCCAACTTTCCAGCACTTTTCGCCTCCAGGGCAATTACTGGGATTTCGTTGGCTGGGATATATCCCGTAGGGATGAAGATAGCGTCGGGATGGTATCGGCGCGGGCTAGGAAACGCCTTGGGGTGGGTTGTTGGAGCGTTAGTGCTTGGGACTGCGTTCCCGCACCTTGTCCGTAGTGTCGAGAGCCAGTTTCCCTGGAGAATCGTCCTCGCCTTAGTTTCCTGTCTCGCAGCCACCGGAGGCGCAGTCATGTTCCTTCTAGTACCCGATGGTCCGTATCACCTGAAAGTTGCGTCGCTAAAACTTCAGGTCATGTATCGGCTTGTGAAATCGAAGGATCTCCGATCAGCTACATTTGGTTACTTCGGGCACATGTGGGAGCTTTATACTTTTTACGCATATGTGCCACTGCTACTTTCACGATACGTCACGGCACATCGTGACGTACGCTTAGAGACTTCCTTCTGGACATTCTGCATAATCTCCTCTGGTGCGTTAGGATGCGTTCTCGGAGGTTATGCCTCGGATCATTTCGGCAGCCCAAAAATTGCGTGGTTTCAGCTATTACTCTCTGGTATGATTTGTCTGTGCTCCCCGCTTCTTTTCATGCTACCTAAGAACTTGTTTTTGGTTGCGATGATTACATGGGGAGTAGTAGTAGTCGGTGATTCCCCACAGTTTTCCACAGTGATCGCGCATTTCTCGCCCACAACATTGGTAGGATCGACACTCACGATGAGCACCTGCATCGGTTTCACAATCACCATTATCAGTATTCAGTTAGTTTCGGCTCTCTCTGAAATCCTTCCGGCACAGTCCCTCTTTGTCATCCTGAGCCTCGGACCCTTGGTTGGCCTAGTATCATTCTTCCCATTGGCATTCGAGTGAAAAAGTACGCTCTCGATTCGGACAATCTCGTGATTAAAACACCGGCTCTTTAAGATGAGAGTTCGGTCGATGCACTATTTATTATACTTCTGGTTCCCTCGTCCTTATAAGATGGGGACTGATCATACTATTCTCAAGGTGGGACCATTCCAAATGAAAGCGGTTTCTCCTAACTGAAGTAATCCTAGGGAAGGGGGTTGAATCTCGGCGAAGAGGACGGGCGGATCCTTTGTTATTGCACATCTACCGGATGGATTGAAAAATACTCATGTAGGGAGGAACACCGAAGATTTCATAAGCTCGATCTGGGACCAGACTCTTTCCAGCTGCTTTTTAATCGATCCATCTCGTGACAACGGAATATGGAGGGCGAGTTTCGTTCCATCCTGCTTTACACGAATACCGGCTTTCCCCCGCTCGGCCACCAGCTTCATCAGTCTCTGGAATGGAGAGGAAGCACCTTCTGATTGTCCATAGAATCTTTGATTGCCCGACTCCGGAAACGTAAGAATGAGAAATTCTCCTCGAAGAGATAGCTTCACAATTCCTATCTCGGAGGCAGCCAATCTCAAATCGATTAGCGTGAGAAGGTTGTCGACTTCTTCGGGGCACTTACCGAAGCGATCCTCCAATTCTTCGCGCAGGGAATGAAGCTCGACCTTACCTGATATGCTATAGAGCCTCCGGTATACCTCAAGGCGTTCCGTGTCCGACTCTATATAGGTATTGCGAATGTATGCTTCTATATCAACATCGACAACGGTCTCAGAATAATCCTTTACGTTAAACTGCTTCCCACGCTCAATTAACGGATATTCCTCACGCTGCAATTCGTCGACCGCCTCGCGAAGTGTGCGTTCATACATGTCAAACCCCATCTCCAATATGAACCCGGACTGCTCGGGACCCAGCAAATTTCCCGCCCCACGAATTTCGAGATCCCTCATCGCGAGCCTAAATCCCGAACCAAGTTCGGCGAATTCCTCGATCGCCTGCAACCGATGGAAAGCCGCTTTGGGCACCGTGCTCAAAGGGGGTGTAAGAAGGTAGGCATACGCCTGAATGTTGGACCGACCCACTCTTCCGCGCAGCTGGTAGAGTTCTGCCAAACCGAAGCGATCTGCCCGATTGATCAGGATAGTATTTACATTTGGGAGGTCGAGACCTGACTCGATAATCTTCGTACATACCAGTATGTCATATTTTCTTTCCAGGAAATCGACCATCGCATATTCAAGGGTCCGTGAGTTCATTTGACCATGCGCGACCTCTACTCTTGCCTGGGGCACATGTGAAGCGATCTTATTTGCGATCATGTTGATATCATTCACTCGGTCGTGAACAAAATATATTTGCCCCCCGCGGTCAAGCTCCCGAAGAATCGCCTCGCGAATAACGGTCCATTGCCCTCCCCTCGCATCGTCGACAATGACCTCTGTGATGATAGGGATTCGATTAGGCGGCGGTGTATTTATTATCGAGATATCACGTGCGCCTATGAGCGAAAAATGGAGGGTGCGGGGTATTGGGGTTGCTGTTAACGATAGAGTATCTACGCCTGATTTCATATGACGAAGCTTTTCTTTTGCCGATACACCGAAGCGATGTTCTTCATCTATGATCAACAAACCAAGATCTTTAAACTCGACGTCTTTCGAGAGCAGCCGGTGTGTTCCGATCAGGATGTCAATGGCACCCCGCCTAGCGAGTTCGATCACTTTCTTTTGGTCAGCTGAGGTTTTCAACCGGCTTATATTTTCAACCCGAACAGAGTATCGCGAAAGTCTATCTTGAAAAGTGTTATAATGCTGTAAGGCGAGAATGGTGGTGGGGACGAGCACTGCTACCTGTTTACCATCCATCACCGTCTTGAAAGATGCACGCACCGCAATCTCTGTCTTGCCGAAACCAACATCCCCACAAATGAGACGGTCCATTGGTGATGGATCCTCCATATCGTGCTTGACGTCACTTGTCGCACTCTGTTGGTCGGGGGTGTCCTCATAAATGAATGATGCCTCCATTTCTTTTTGCCAGTAAGTATCCGTCGAGAAAGCGAACCCGTTCGAATGCTTTCGGTTTGCATATAATGTGATTAGTTCCCGCGCAATATCCTTGATGCCTTTTTTAGATCTATCTCTCAGCCGCTCCCACTCCCCTGACCCCAGCTTGGTTAAGCGGGGCACATGGCCTTCCTGCGACGAGTATTTCTGGACGCGATGAATGAAATTGAGGTTGACATAAAGCACATCTTCACCGAGGAATTGAAGCTTGAGAACTTCCTGGTCGATACCGCCTACCTTGATTTTTGCAAGTCCCGCAAATAGCCCAATTCCGTGTTCCACGTGGACGACATAGTCTCCGTACCGCAATTCTTGAACCTGCTTTCGAGAAAGCCCCTTGATCCTTTGAGGCCTCGTAGAACCGCGGCGCCTTAATCGCGAGAAAATCTCGTGCTCGGTCAACAGAGCAAAGTGTTGATGAGGAAGGACGAAGCCCGAGTGAAGCGTTTCAGTGATGTATTTGATATTCCTCTCAGCCGAAGGGGTTTCGATGCCGGTCGGCATGGCGGACCGTGTCCCACTCGGATGTGCATCCAGAGCCTCATTAACCAGCTCTTGTAGGCGCCTAGATTCATCCGCAGTGTCTGAGGCAAGCGTGATTGTGAAGCCGTTAGAAATCATATTTCCGATTTCAGTGACAAGGGCGGAAACGTCGCCATTAAAGGCCGGCTGAGGAGCAGAGCCAAAATCAATTACAAGCGATTCACGGCGTTCGCCGGGGCGATACACATGAGACGGTCTAGCAAATGATGTGCTCTCCACCAAAGGAAATAGATGAAGTCGAGAAATGACCTCGCCTGAGCTTTGCAGCCATCCCACACTGCTCTGATCGACTTCTTCGAATTCACGCTGTATTAATTCATATTCATCAAGGACGATAATTGTATTCTTCTTAAAGTAATCCAGAATCGAAGCCGAACAGTCTCGAAAATCTTGTGTCTGCTCGCTCAGTGTATTCCGCACGGTGGAGGGCACAATGTGTGCCGAAGTGAGTTCACATATGGAGCGCTGTGAGCGTACTTCGAACTCGCGAATGGATTGAATCGTATCATCCCAGAATTCGCACCGGATTGGATTCTCGCCAAGATAGGGATAAACATCTAAAATCCCTCCCCTTACTGCAAAGTCTCCGTAGTTTTCTGTAAAATCCTTTTGACTGAATCCGATTTCTCTGAGCCGGGCACTAAGGTCAGAAAAGCGGAGTTCTCCCCCGACATGGAGGTCGATTATCCTGCTGCGGAATTTTGATGGGGCGGGCACCCTTGATACTAGCGTCTGCGGTGATGCGATGACCAGAAGATTCCTGCCTCCCTGAAGGGCCATCAGGATTTCATTCTGCGCGACCGAGGTACTGGAGTCGGTGCTCACCAACATATGAGCGGATTGTCCCCCGAAGTAACCCACCTTTTTTTCGCCGAGTATGAGAGCGCAGTCGTCACGCAACCGTGTCGCTCTCTCCTGATCGCATGAGACGAGGAGAATCTGTAATCCTTCGGCTTTGGCGATGCTTGAAACAGCTATTGCCAGGAGAGAGCCGGCCACCCGTCTCAGTGAGATGACCTCACCGGACCGGAGCAACGGAATCCGAAAGGCGAACTCGGCAAAGGGAGGGGAGCGTACTATTTCATTGATGGTCTCTTTGATCACGAAGGCTCGGGAACGCGTGAAACCTTTCTCCCCTCCCCTTCAAAGGGATTGGGTAATGGGCTCACTCAAAAGTTAATCAAGCGGGTTTAGATTTGCAACGCGGAGGATCGGGGCGGATGCTACTTGCGCTGGGGGTCTCGAATGGATCCTATTGCCAGATCGAGCGCGCGAACTGAAATAGTGACTCCCCCTGTCGAGACGGTAGAGGAATTCGCATGGGATTTTCGTACCTTTTACGCATCCTTCTATGCCAGAGCAGATCAAGATAAACGATCAAACACGAATTCCATCCAATGAACTCACATTTCGATTCGCTCGCAGCGGTGGGAAAGGAGGTCAAAATGTCAACAAGGTGGAAACAAAAGTTGAACTCCTGTTCGATATTGCACATTCTCCAAGTCTCACTTCACATCAAAGAGAGCAACTTAAAAGACACTTGGGCGCAAGAATGGATGGAAAGGGGGTACTTCATATCGTCTCGCAGGATACGCGGAGCCAGAAACAGAATCGACGGCAGGCAACTGAGAGATTGGTCGAGCTTTTAATGTCCGCCCTTCGTCCAAGACGGAAACGCATTTCTACCGTTAGTTCCGGAGCGAGTAAGGAGCACCGAATATCCGCCAAGAAGCATCGTGGAAAACTCAAAAAGCTCCGAAGCGGGAAAGAACACCTGGGCGATTATTAGATAGTCTGAGATGTTCGATGAGCGGACGAATTCCAAGCCGGGCCAGAGTGAGATGATTAGCAGCGAGCGCTCGTCCTCGGAAGTAGAGATCCCTCAACACGCCCTTGTCTCATCTCAACTAGCTTCCGATTGCTTCACCCTTGATTTTCTTGAGCTTATCCAGAAATTCTTTTGCCTCGCGCTTGCTTAAGCCCCTCTCCATGAGATACTCGAAAGATATCCCATCCGGCTTTAGATGCTCAAAAATGGCAGATAACTCGAGACGGGAAAACCTTTCACTCTTCAAAACATAATCTTCAAATGCTTCCCAGGCCATTGGAACCACACACCTCGTAATGTGAGCAATGGCATCTGCATATACGCGAATCTCATACTGCGCATGAGCATCCATGCGCAGGCGGAGGAAATGAAACAAATTATGAAGGTTGATTTTCCAATACCATTCCGTATAGAGAGAAAGGGGAAGATTGATGCGCGCAAGCTCGCGGGCAATGTGGGAATCGAGGAGGGACGCGTAATCGCTGTATGAGCATTGCTGCCCCTTGGTGAGGATCTGCAAGACCCTTTGACGCGAAGCTGGCGGAACAACATCAATGTCGCGCCCTTGCTTGTTCCCAGGGCTCTGGAAGTGAATTACACCTTCATCCGGCACATAAAATTCTTCCTTCATAACCGAGTACCGACCGGAATATTCATTCACACTTGCTGTTCGATGGCGTATCCATTGACGGGCCACGAAGATGGGCAGCTTGATATGAAATTTGACCTCGACCATCTCAAAGGGTGTCGTGTGGGAATGGCGCATCAGATAGCGGATCAGGCCGCGGTCCTCGTGGACCGTTTTTGTTCCCTCCCCATAGGATACGCGTGCGGCCTGAACAATTGATTCGTCCCCTCCCATGTAGTCAATGAGCCTTACAAATCCGGCGTTGAGACATTTGAATTCCCTGTCGAGAATCCCTTCTACCTGTTGGGTGATCGCACGAGGCATTGGCATTCAGAAGAATGCTACCAATTTAAGTAATGAAGAGATAAGAATCCATTCGTTGAGAGATTCTTTGCGCATTGTTTTTGCAGCTCGCTTTGCTTATCTTCTGTTGATGACAAACGTTGCAGTCGGAATATTGACGAACAACGACTGGTTGAATCGACAGGGAGGGGAACTTGCCTCGCCTAGAAAAGTCTTACTCTGCCAGCGCAAGCGAAGCTCACGGTACGGTCTCAAGTGGGAATTCCCAGGCGGCAAGGTTGAGGCCAACGAAGAGGTAAGGGAAAGCCTCCGCCGGGAGCTGCTAGAGGAATTAGGAATCGTCGCGCACATTGGTCGATTGTATCACCGGCAAATGTTGGAATATGAAGACGGCGGGACTTTTGATGTCTCATTCTTCCTGGTAGAGAATTATGATGGGGTGCTCGTGAATCATGTCTTCGAGTCGTACACGTGGGTTGATGTAACTAGGCTACATGAATATGACATTCTATTGGGCAACAAGAAAATCGTACAAAAACTGATTGACGGCCATGGTTAAAGCTCCCTGGGTAAGAGTGTCAGAGATTCACTCGGCCGTATTGGAGTGGTATCGCTCATATGGCCGTCATCTGCCCTGGAGATTTATGCGCGATCCGTACGAGATTCTCGTGTCGGAGATCATGTTGCAGCAGACGCCAGTATCTCGAGTACTGGAAAAACTTCCCCCGTTTTTGAACCGATTTCCTAGCCTAGAGCACCTCGCAGGAGCGTCGGCCGCTGACGTCATCCGCGCATGGAAGGGGATCGGATATAACCTACGTGCGATCCGACTTCGAGCTCTTGCCGTGACCATTAAGCAACTATACGGTGGAGCAATTCCCAGAGATCTCAAGCAGCTTCAGGAGCTTCCCGGGATAGGCCAATATACCGCACATGCGATGATGTCTTTCGCATTCGAACAGAAGGTCCCAGTTGTTGACGTGAATATTATGCGATTGCTTTCTCGAGTTTTTTGGAAGCTTCGTCGGCCATACGAGGTCAAGAGTCCCAGAACCGTTTGGCGACTTGCCGGACGAATACTTCCTGAAGATTCGCAAGCATGGAACCAGGCGTTAATGGACATCGGTGCAACGGTCTGTAAAGTACGGCACCCCTCTTGCGAGAGATGCCCGATACAGAAACTGTGTCTATCGCGCGTGAAGATGGCGCAGGCAACCATGGAGCGGGTGAAACTTTCACGGAAGACTGAACCGATGTATGATGGGGTTGCTCAGAGGATCTGGCGGGGCAAGATTGTCGAAATCCTGCGTGCCGTTCCCGAGGAGCGTTCGGTAAAATTCAAAGACATTGGTGCCGCGATCAAGCGCAGTTTTAGTCGCCAAGACGTGCCATGGCTCATCTGTGTCGTCAATGCTCTTGTCGCAGACGGAGTGGTAGCTAAATCGGGGAGAGATGTTAACATGCGAGTGAGATTAGGTTCGTGATGGAGCTCGAAAAGCTTCGTATCAATGAACTCCGCGATCTGCATGATTCGAAGAAGTCCATGATTCGAGAACGCATTGAGGGCTTCGCCACTATTCTACCCAAGGAGTATTTTTACGAATTGATCTACTGTTTGCTAACGCCTCAGTCGAGCGCAGTGAATGCTAGCAGGGTGGTTGAAACACTGAGGGAGAATGACTTTGAGTGCGAAGACTTAGATCCAGAGCCCTTCCTTCGTGAGAAGAAGTCTTATATCAGATTCCACAAGACTAAGGCAAGATACCTTCTCTCCGCAAAAGAACAATACCCGTTGATTGCATCACAGCTCTCACCTGGGGCGAGCGGCACGACCCTTCGCGAATGGTTAGTGACGAATGTAGCTGGCTACGGATTTAAAGAGGCATCTCATTTTCTCCGAAACATTGGTTTTCGCAATCTGGCCATACTTGATCGGCACATACTAAGGAATCTCGTTCGGGTGGGCGTCCTTTCGGATACTCCGAAGACTCTAACGCCACGACGTTACTTATTCGTAGAAGATGGGTTCTTAGCATTTTCAAAGCAAGTCGGAATACCTCTTGACGAGCTCGACCTTTTGTTTTGGAGCATGGAAACCGGAGAGATTCTGAAATGATGCTCTCCAAACTTTTTGGCCGAACAATTCGTGGAGGAATAGAATTGTTCCCGAACGCGATCTCGACACGGTGAGAGTGCTTCTAATCGGGGCCGGCACGATGGGCCGCGCGATCGCCTGGGATTTGGCTCAGTCTCACGACGTGACGAAGCTGATCGTCGCCGATAGGAACATTTTACTTGCCAGAGCGATATCAAAGAAGTATAGCAACAAAGTGGAACCAAAGGAGCTCGACGTCGATTCTCCCGGGGATGTCGCCTCGGCCATGCGAGAGGTTGACGTGGCAGTGGGGGCCACCAGCTATCAGCACAACGTTTCTCTCACATCTGCAGCAATTAGTGCCGGTGTGCATTTTTGTGATCTTGGTGGCAACATGGATATCGTTGACCGCCAATTACTTATGGACGGTGAGGCAAAACGTGCGGATGTATGCGTAATCCCCAATTGCGGCCTGGCGCCTGGACTCGCGTGCACGCTAGCTGCCGGGGGGGCAAGAAAATTCTCTTCCCTCAAAGCCATTCGAATCCGTGTAGGAGGGTTACCCTTAAACCCCCAGCCCCCGCTCAACTATCAGCTCGTTTTTTCGGCAAAGGGACTTGTGAATGAATATAGTGAGCCCGTAGAATTGATTTCAGAAGGACGTGTAAAAAAAGTGGCTCCGATGACCGCGGTCGAAGAGTTGGAGTTCCCGGGTGCATTCGGAAAACTTGAAGCCTTCAACACCTCGGGGGGAGCATCAACCCTTCCCCGGATGTTTGAGGGAATTCTCCAAGAAATGGATTATAAGACAATTCGGTATAAAGGACATTGTGAAAAATTCAAGGTTTTCTTGGATCTCGGCTTTGCAGACGATGATACCCTTACTTTCGGTACCGCCAAAACAACATCCCGCGAATTGTTTGAAGCGTTGCTTCAACAGAAACTTCCATCGAATGAACGCGACGTCGTCTTGCTCCGGGTCACGATAGTCGGGATGTTAGGCGGCTCGAGTGCTAGTCTTGTTTATGAAATGATAGATTATTTTGACGAAGCGTCGCAGATGACCTCCATGATGCGCACTACAGCGTTTCCAACCTCGGCGATTGCGAAAATGTTGGGAAGAGGATCGATCCGAGTTAGGGGAGTGTTTCCCCCCGAACAATGCGTTTCGATTGACCCGTTTATGGAAGAACTCCGAATTCGAAACATCATCATAAACGAAAACATTTCCTTCGACGAATGAAATATCCGGTATCTATCATCATAATCACGAAGGATCGCAAGACTCTCCAAGAAGTTCACAACCGCTTCGATCGACTTACGCGATTCCCGCGCCTCGCGGTGCTCCTAATTTGTCTACGAGCTATCCTTTCTTTATAGTTCAGGGCTCCACCGGGCTACCGTACATGGGTCTCAAGATCTCGATCAAAGGGTCTTCACCAACGTCTGCCAGATCGCTCGCCGGAAGTGGATTTGGGCCCTGGAAGGGACGCTGACGAGAAGCTCTTGCGAGGATTATCAGGGCACGGCGCGGTCGGCTGAGGACTGCCGACGGAGAAAATTGAACGACGCACTCAATCGTCGCAAGAGGCTCGATACGATGCATTCGCTCGTAACGGTTTTTTATCATTAGGGACAATGGTCAACAATTTTATTCGACCTCATTTCTTAACCATCAGTCCCGTGGCGCGAATGCTCCTCAAGAATGCTTTCTTCATGCTGGTCTTTGCGGGTCTCGCGCATTCTCAGGTGACGTTGAGCATAAAATTTATCCAAGATTCCTCGCGGAACACATCGGTTGAGCTAATTCTGAGAAACGGAGAACAGTACATTTCATTACCTGAAATTGCGAAGGTTTTTGGGCTGCGACAACGTCAAAGTACCGATGGACACGCGAGTGAACTCCTAACCCAAACTGGTAGCATTCGGGCACAAGCAAATAATCCATACGTACTAATAATTGATCCTCGAGGTAACTCGAGCATCGTCCAAATGCCAGTGAGTTTTCTAAGTTGGCAGGGAAGCCTCCTCGCACCGCTCGATGGATTTCTTCCAATTCTTGAGAATTCAATTCGCCAAAAGATTTCATACGCTCATTCCGAGCTTCTTGTGGGGACAATTCCTACATCTCCTTACGATGTCACGGGGATTGTGTTTGAAGAAAAATCCAACGGTCTCTTAATCCGGATTCATTGTACGAGAAAGATCTCCGATTATGAAAGCTGGCCCAAAACAATAGGAGCAAATACGTGGTTGTATGTTACCCTGGCGAACGCCCGTGCCGATTTAGACGTCATCAGGAGTATCAAGCTCATGGGGGTGGTTCAACAAATACTGACTTTCCAATCGCCAACCTCAGTGCAGCTCACATTCAAACTTAATCGTGAGGTTAGTAGCACAGAATCTATTCCGGTCGACGGAGGTTATGACATTCTTATCGCTGCTCATTTTTCTCCCCAAGGAGAGCCTGTCAAGCAAAAACCTGCAAACCATGATGAGAGTCTGCAGAGGCAGAGAGACAGATGGAAACTTGATGTCGTTGTTATAGATGCGGGCCACGGTGGGGAAGACCCTGGAACTATCGGAGTCATGAGGACAAAAGAGAAGGATGTCACCTTGGGAATCGCGCTAAAACTCGGAAAACTCATCGAGTCCAACCTATCGGGGGTAAGAGTTGTCTATACTAGGAAGACTGATACGTTTGTCGAACTATATCGTCGGGGGCAGATTGCAAATGAAAGCGCTGCAAAACTGTTCATCAGCATCCATTGCAATTCAATGCCGCATAAACCACGCTCTGCAAGCGGTTTTGAGATATATTTACTCCGCCCCGGGAAGTCCGAAAGTGCGATACGAATTGCTGAACGAGAGAATTCCGCGGCCAAATTTGAGCCCGGCTATGAAAATCGATACCAGCAATTGACGGAAGAGAATTTCATACTGCTCTCTATGGCGCAGAGTGCCTACGTGAAATACAGCGAGAAATTTGCAAGCATCCTTCAGCAGGAGATGCAGCGGCATGTAAATGTATCCAACAACGGTATTAAGCAGGCCGGCTTTTACGTTCTTGTCGGAACCGCAATGCCGAATGTGCTCGTCGAAACTGCATATCTCTCGAACAGACATGACGAACAAATCTTAAGAAGTGCCAAGGGCCAGTCTCGGTTTGCTGAAGCAATTCTAGATGCGATTAAGCGTTATAAGCTCGAATACGAAAAATCTCTGACTGAGGGGAAGTATTTGGGGGCTGACACGAATTAAGAATGGCAAGAATTCGACAGTTATTGAGCCACGCCCCAGAGAGCTCTGGCTCCATGCTATTGAACTATCAGGACAGGGATCCGTAACCTATGGCGCACCTCCGAAATTGAGGCTCCCAAAAAGAGATCTTTTAGGCCTCGGTGTCCGTGACCGCCCATGATTAAAATGTCGATCTCGTATTCTCTTGATAGATGGATGAGTTGAGAGGGCGCATTTCCATAACCCAAGATCGGGTGCGCTTCTATGCCGTGCTTACGTAGGTAATCTGCGATTATCTCAAGGTTATCGCGATCTGATCGAGCTTCGCCATCGTCTGCTTTTGTCCCGTAGAGCTGGCCGATTACTCCCTCCACAACGTGAAACAAGTAGATTACTGATCCATGATTTCTCGCAAGCGTTTGTGCATGTGAAAGGACCTTGGAGTCCTTGACGCCATAATCAAGAGCAACACCTATCTTCCGATAAGTCTGGATCGGAAGCTCCCGGGGGACGTTTGGAGAAGCAACAATTCGCCTTCTTCTCAACCAAGATGACGGAATCGACACATAGAGCAGCAAGAGGGCACAGGCGATAATGGACGGGACAAGGAGCATGCGCAACCACAGCGATTGAGTCCCGGCCTCGCCGACCCACCGCGTGATCACGTTCATGACTAAATTGGCATTAAGAGCGACGATGATCGTCGCGGCTATCCACGCTAGCAGTTGTACCCAGAGTCCATTTGCGAATTCACCCATTGTGTTCTTATCGCTTGTAAACTTTATTAGCGGGATGACAGCAAATGGTAATTGCAAGCTCAGGATAACCTGACTCAATATTAGAAGTCTGTACGTGCCACCTTCACCATTCACGAGTATAACCAAAACGGCAGGAACTATGGCCAACCCCCGCGTAATTAGGCGTCTGGGAACGGGTCGCACCTTCAACTGCAGAAAGCCCTCCATCACTATTTGACCAGCAAGTGTGCCCGTGAGCGTCGAGCTTTGTCCTGCAGAAAGTAGGGCGATCGCAAATAACATGCTGGCGACAGTTGTGCCGAGCAGGGGGGCGAGGAGCGCGTAAGCTTGCTGAATCTCTGTCACAACGATACCGTGTCGGAAGAAGACAGATGCTGAGACCACCAGAATTGCGGAGTTGACAAGGAACGCAATATTAAGAGCGACGGAGGTGTCTACAAGATTCCATTTGCAAGCCTGCCGTTTTCCCGCAATGCTCTGTTCAACATCACGTGTTTGGACCAATGCAGAATGGAGATAAAGATTGTGGGGCATAACAGTGGCACCCAAGATTCCGATTGCCACGTAGAGGGAGTCGGGGGTAAGGTGTGGAGAGAAACCCCTTGTTACTTCCACCCATTCTGGATGAGACAAGAATACTTCAACTGCGAAGCAAATTCCTATTATCGACACGAGAATAAGGATCAGCGCCTCCACTCTTCGAATGCCAAAGTGTTGGATCACGAGGAACAACAGTGTGTCAATACCAGTAATTACTACACCGTAAAGGATTGGAACTTTGAACAAGAGATTCAAGCCAATTGCAGTTCCCAGGACCTCGGCCAAGTCACACGCTGCGATTGCGATCTCACACAATACCCATAGCGCAAATGAAACGGGCTTGGGATAATTATCACGGCACGCCTGTGCAAGATCCCTGCCAGTCACAATTCCCATTCGGGCAGACAGAGTCTGAAGGAGGACCGCGATGAGATTGGACATGAGAAGGACCCAGATGAGCGAATATCCAAATCTAGCCCCGCCCTCCAAGTCAGTTGCCCAGTTGCCTGGATCCATGTATCCTACGCTGACGAGGTAAGCGGGCCCGGCGAATGCAAATAGCCGCTTAAGCATGCTAGAATTCCTCGGGATAGCGACAGACCGCTGGACCTGGCGCAACGTGACTGACGAATCCTCAGACATCTCTATCTAATCCCCGTACGACAACACTCACCAGGCACAGACCGAGGATCGCCGGATAAAATGCTGTGCCCATGAATATCCAGTTAATGAGAGCTTGCTCGACACACTGAACTTAGCCTGCTTTCGTGCTTCGTTCCGGCTCTCCAAACACTCTATTGTATATAGACATCAAAATCGTAGCGAGTACACCAACCCCGAATAGCGCGAACCATACAGCGTTAGGCGTGGAAGACTGCTTCGCATAATGTGTATATAACCATCCGCCGAACGGACCTCCGATTATCCAAGCAATAGCTACAGGAAGGAACGCATACCCCTGAAATAAACCTTGCTGGCCGGGGGGTGCCAAATCAGAGATATATTCATAGTATCGCGGTGCCTGGGTCATTTCTCCGATTGAGAATACAATCAGGCCGGCGATAATTGTGAAAACTGTTGGATGGAAACCAATCACCAGCCAAGCCAGGCTCGAGACTGCAAATCCACTCACGATGGCGGTCCGCGGAGGTATCTGCTTTGTCAATCGATTTACAACAAGTTGAAGGATGATAATTCCCCATCCATCCGCAGACTCTATGATTTCGAAGGGGGCATCTCTCGAAATAAAATCGGTGATGTAATAAGGAACCACGATGAAAATTTGCCAGAACATGATCCAATACAGTGAGAAGATGACTAGAAAAATCATGAATCTGTGATTGCCGAGGACCACGACAAGGTTTTTCAGTTTTGTGCCCATCGTGTCGACAGGTCCAGCTGTGCTCCCACGCACTTCTGTGAAGAAGACTAGATTTGCCAAAAGCATCGCCCCACAGCTCAGAGAAGAGACGACATAGACGAATTCGATCCCAAACCGATCACGCACAAAATATGCAATTACGGGACCAGTAGCTCCGCCGATGTTGACGAGCCAATAATAAATAGCATAACCGAGGGACTTAGTTTCAGATGAGGATGTGACGGCAACCGTCCCCAGAACGGACGGTTTAATGAATGATCCACCGGCAGCAGTGAATATCAAGATAATCACGAGCACCCAGTAGAGCGAGAGCCCATGATATAAAGGGTCGAAGAACTTCATGCCGGTGGAGCCGATAAGGAAATAACCTATCGCAAGAACCAGGAACGCCAAACTGAAAGCTTTCTTGAACCCGAATTTGTCGGCGAGCGTACCCGCAAATACTGGCAATGCGTATATAAGGCCGCCAAAGATAGAAGAGAGCTCACCGGCTTCGATCTCGGTAAAGTGCAACGAGTTGCGCAAGAAAATGCTCAAAACTGCTGCTTGACCGTAGTATGCCAATCGCTCAAATAACTCCATCCCATTCGCAATCCAAAATGTTTTGTGAAAACCCTTCTGAAGTTTATCAATCCCTAGACGCAATCCCATTGCTCCTCCTAAACGATAGTATTAAGGAATGATCTTAATCTGGCGCATGAAAAAGTAGCGAAATGAGTATTGAGATGCAAAGGATCATTTGAGGACATCCGTTGGAAATTATTTGCCCAGCTTGCTAGTGGTGTCCATGAGATCCCGATTGAATTCACCCGTTAACAGTGCCATCCATAGCCGCATATCCAACTGAGAACTAGGCAGCGTAGTTTGGCGCGGTCTTCAAACCTGTCATGATCGCTCACGTGGAACTGCAGGAGCGGATGCGTGGCATCACGCCGTTCTATTGTGCGCCTATGGTCCCGGCATTTCCGTGCAGTGGACACCACACTGACCGGCGAAGGATCTCCCCAGAGGAAGCCGATGGGATCATGTCGGTGTGATGATTCCGGATCGGTCCGACAAAGAATTTTGGCCCGCAATCGGTGTAGCGCTCATGGTAGAGCTCGAGAGCACCAGTGCGAACCTGTAGCCATAGCCGAAGTTGGATGGGACACCGGGAAGACGATGAACCAATACCTCATCTCCGTCGCTTTTGTTCATCCGGATGCGGGAGAGATGCCGCTGACTGAGACCAAGGCGCTCAGCTGCTTCGACGCAGCTTAGTTCACCTCACACAACGCGACTGAAGACCTTGAGACATTCTCGTTCCTTTGAACTCATTGTCAATATTGATCGGCTCTTGTCCATTCTCTTTGGCATCTAATGTGTGACTCCTTTTGATGAGTGAGGATATTGGGATCAGAAGATGCTCAAAATCTGACATTTCTAAACTGCAATTAGAAACGGGATTGCTTATACCTCGGGTTAATTGTTCGATTAGTAATTTTTGTGTATCTTCTTTGCGCTCTGAGTGATACTACGTATTAAACACTACCTTGATGTGCGATGAAGGACCTCCCCGTTGACATCAAAAATGAACGCCTCGAAACTTGGGTTAAAGACATCTCCCGACTTTGCCAACCGGAACGGATTCACTGGTGCGATGGCTCGGAACAGGAATACATCGATCTATGCAACGGGCTCGTGCGGTCAGGGACATTCATAAGATTAAACGAACAGAAGAGACCTGGGAGTTTCTTGGCGCGTTCTGATCCGGGTGATGTGGCTCGCGTGGAAGATCGCACATTCATTTGTAGCTTTAGGAAAGAGGATGCCGGTCCGACTAACAATTGGATCCACCCCAAGAAAATTAGATCTACTCTTACAGGCTTGTTCAATGGGTGCATGAGAGGAAGGGCGATGTATGTTGTTCCGTTTAGCATGGGGCCAATTGGTTCGGCCATCTCCAAGATCGGGATAGAGATAACTGACTCGCCCTATGTTGTGGTAAGCATGAGGATCATGACACGAATGGGAAAAAGTGTGCTCGAAGCTCTGCGTGACACCGAATTTGTTCCATGTCTCCACTCGGTGGGAATGCCGCTCTCTCCCGGGCAGAAGGATGTCCCCTGGCCATGTAACCAACAGAATAGGTACATCGTTCATTTTCCTGAAGAGCGGACAATCTGGTCGTACGGAAGTGGCTATGGTGGTAATGCACTACTTGGGAAGAAATGCTTGGCTCTCCGCATTGCCTCTAAGATAGCAAGGGATGAAGGATGGCTCGCGGAGCACATGCTCATAATCGGAATTCAATCCCCTGATGGAGAGAAAACCTATCTGGCAGCGGCCTTTCCAAGTGGCTGCGGAAAAACAAACTTTGCCATGTTGATTCCCCCAAAAACGTTCGAGGGCTGGAAAGTGACAACCGTCGGCGATGATATTGCATGGCTGAAGCGGGACTCAAAGGGCGTTCTCCATGCTATTAATCCCGAGGCCGGGTATTTTGGAATCGCTCCGGGAACATCGTATCGAACGAATCCGATTGCCATGGAATGCATTAGGAGGGACACAATTTTCACGAATGTAGCACTGACTCCCGATGGCGATGTTTGGTGGGAAGGTCTCACAGAGGATCCACCTCCTAAACTGATCGATTGGCAAGGACAAGAGTGGTCCCAGGGATCCAAGTCTCCTGCCGCGCATCCTAACGCCAGATTTACGTCGCCGGCTCATCAGAACCCGATCATCGACCAGAATTGGGAAAACCCACAAGGTGTTCCGATTAGTGCCCTGGTTTTCGGCGGGCGACGCAGCAAAGTCGTTCCCCTAATTTACCAATCAGTCAATTGGAACTTTGGTGTATATTTGGCCGCGACAATGGGTTCAGAGACAACTGCCGCAGCGGCGGGAGAGATTGGCAAGGTTCGGCAGGATCCCATGGCGATGCTTCCATTCTGCGGTTATCACATGGCCGACTATTTTAATCATTGGCTACAGTTCGGCCGTAGCCTGCAAGCTCCCCCACGAATTTTCGCGGTCAATTGGTTTCGAAAAGACGAAGACCAGAGATTCTTGTGGCCGGGATACTCTGAAAATATGAGGGTGCTTAAGTGGATCGTGGATCGCGTACGCGGCCGCGGCTCTGCAATTGAGAGCCCTTTGGGATGGATGCCGCGGTACGAAGATCTATCATGGGTGGGACTGGAGGCATTTTCTCGAGAGAGATTTAACAGGGTGATGTCTATCAGTACCGATGAATGGAAGAACGAGCTCTTGTCACAACAGGAACTATTCTCAAAATTTTACGATAAACTCCCAAAAGAATTCATTTTCATGAGGGAGCTTATTCTATCGAGTCTCTGGAGGTCACCCTTATATTGGCAACTTGCCGAGGAGAGATAGCTTCGCAGGTGAAGGCGATTCGATTTCATGAGTTCGGAGATGTGGACGTCCTTCGGTACGAGGATGCGCCGATCCCTGTTTTGGAATCAGGGGATGTGCTGATTCGCTTGAAGGCAGCTTCTGTGAATCATCTCGATATTTTTGTCCGGAGGGGAATTCGTGTTCGTCGGATGTCCTTGCCACATATCCCGGGTTCGGACGGCGCAGGAATAATTGCCCAGATAGGGCCCTCAGTTGATGCAATTCATGTGGGAGAGCGGGTTCTGATCTCTTCTGGGATGTCTTGCGGCAGTTGCAACATGTGCGTAACCGGCAGGGAGAATCTGTGTCGCGAATACCATCTCCTCGGAACTCTTGAGAATGGCACTTACGCCGAATTTGTGCGCGTACCTGCTGAGAATGTTCTCCCCATCCCCGAGGGTCTGGACTTCGCCGAGGCTGCCGCTATTCCATTGGTTTTCTTGACCGCATGGCACATGCTTGTGACTCTCGCGAAGATTCAAGAAGGGGAAACCGTACTCATCCATGGGGCTGGAAGTGGAGTAGGATCAGCTGGTATTCAGCTTGCCAAGTACTTTGGGGCACGTGTCATAGTAGTCGCGAGCTCGGACGAGAAATTGGAAAAGGCAAAATTACTCGGCAGCGATGAAGTAATTAACTATCGCGTCGACGATTTTGCAGAACGGGTAAATCAAATTACAAACAGGCGTGGAGTTGATATCGTATTGGAACACATCGGTGGGAAAATACTTGAAAAGTGTATCCCCATCCTCGGGAGAGGTGGTCGTCTCGTCACATGTGGTGCCACAATAGATTTCCTGGCAACGATTGATTTACGGTACTTGTATTCGCGTCATCAGTCATTGCTAGGTTCGTGGGTGGGTACCCGGATGGAATTGCTTCACGTCCTCCGATTATTTGAGGGCAACCCTGCCACAAGGAAGTTGCATCCTGTCATCGATCGCATTCTCCCACTCCACGAAGCGTCCGAAGCGCACGGTTGGATGGAGTCCCGAAAGAATTTTGGAAAAATCGTGCTGACTCTCTGAGCCAAGCCCCTCAATTACCTTTCAGAGCGCCTCCTTCCGATCCGTCAGATTATCACGCACTCTGGCAAGCATTGCCAAGAATGGCTCCATCACCCTCCCATGAATGCTGGTTCCCCAAGAGCATTCTTTTCTCGGGTGTGGGAGCATTTTCGAGCAGTCCTGTATGAGATTCAAGCTCAGCGATCAAGAATCCCAACATGCACGTAGATATCCTGTGATCTCATTTGCAGACGTACAAGCAGCATACGAACTAATACGGCCTATTGCCATTAAGACCCCGATGTTATCCTCTGCCAAATTCAGTGAGTTCACCAAGAATGATGTCTATTTTAAGGCTGAAAACTTCCAACGTACTGGATCTTTTAAGATTAGGGGCGCATACAATAAGATGGCTTCCCTATCTGACATCAATCGCTCTCGGGGAGTCATAGCACATTCATCAGGAAACCACGCTCAAGGGGTAGCGCTTGCAAGCAAACTCTTCGGAGTCAGGGCCACGATCGTCATGCCATACGATTCCGTTTTCGCAAAAGTTATTTCGACAAAAGCCTTGGGGGCGGAGGTTGTGTATTGCGGCACATCAACATACGATCGAGAATTGACGACGGACAAATACATCGATGAGTTTCATTACGAGCTAATTCATCCCTACGATGATGAAAAGGTGATGGCTGGGCAAGGGACGGTTGCCATCGAGATATTTCAGGAAATCAAGGAACTGGACTTATTGTTCATTCCTGTTGGGGGCGGGGGACTTATATCAGGATGCGCAATAGTGGCAAGACACCTTTGTCCCAACATAACGATTGTGGGAGTTGAAACCGAAGGCGCTGCCGATTGCAAACAATCATTCAATGCAGGGCATATAGTGAGCATAAACGAAGCACACACAATTGCCGATGGAATACGAACGCTTTCAGTAGGAAAGTTGAATTTTGACATTATCAGGAATTACGTAGATGACGTTGTCACAGTGACCGACGATGAGGTTTTGGAGATGATGAGGTTCTGTCTCGACAGTATGAAAATTCTTGTTGAGCCCACCGGGGCAGTGGCACCGGCAGCGATACGAGGGTATACGAAAGGGATAAAACAGAAAAGAATTTGCGCCATTATTACAGGAGGGAATGTAGACCTGATGATGTTAAGGGACAACCTGTGAGTAATCCCATTCGCATCCTCCTCCTAACACGCGTACCGCTTCCACCAAATGCGTATGTTCACGAAACAATCGATTCGATCAGGTTGAGTGCATTGAGTGGACCTTTCCCTTCGGATCAGTAACCAATAGTCTAGATTCGATCCAGCGCTTGTTTGAAATCGTGCATTAAGTCATCAATGCCTTCCACTCCGACCGAAATTCGAATCATACCCGGTGTCACCCCGTGTAGCCTGAGTTCTGCTTCAGTCATTTTGACATGTGAGGAATACACGGGTACACTTACCAAAGTCTCGACACCACCCAAAGACATCGCATTCACAGCAACCCTGAGGGAGTCACATACTTTCGTAGCAGCTTTTGCCCCGCCTCTTACTTCGATCGTAACAACGCCACCAAATCCGACCATTTGTTTACGAGCCAGTCTGTGCTGCGGATGTGATGGCAATCCGGGGTAGAGAACTCGCGATACGCTTCGATGCGCTTGCAGCGAGTTCGCAAGCAAGAGCGCGTTCTCGTTCTGCTTTTCCACACGCAGCTCAAACGTCTTAAGACTTCGGTCCAGAAGGTACGCCGCAAAAGGGTCGACGCAACCACCTAAATAGTTCCTAAGAGCCTTTGCAGGTCGAATTAATTCTTTTTTGCCTAACAGAACTCCTCCCATGACGTCGGCGTGACCCCCCAAATACTTAGTCGAGCTTTCAATTACCAAATCTACCCCAAATTCAAAGGGCTTCTGGTTATAAAGTGTTGCAAATGTGTTGTCGATCATGATCAGAATGCGTCTGCGAAGAATCTTCTCGGCCCTCCGCGTAATCTCTACAATCTTAGCAATGTCAATTAGGGTTAGTGCAGGGTTCGTCGGCGTCTCGAAGTATACTGCACAAGTACTGGGAGTGAAACTCTTTGAAAGATCCGCGACAGCGATGGGATCGATGCTCTTAACAACGATACCGAGATTGGGAAGAATATCTCTAAAAAACCTATAAGTGCCTCCATACAATGCAGGTGAGGAAATAAGCGCGTTTCCGCTTTTGCAAAAAGCAAGAACGGCTGTTGAAATTGCTGCCATGCCTGACGAAAAAAGTATCGCAGATTCGGCGTCTGCCATCAACGCGATACGCCGCTCTACCTCGTTGACGGTTGGATTGTGGTATCGAGTGTATACTAGAACACTCTCATCCCCCTCTGCATACCTAATCGCATCTTTTGAGCTCGCAAAGCGATATGTGCTTGTCTGGTAGATGGGCATTGCCACGGGCCCTCCAAAGGCCCTCAGATGCTCACCGTGAATTGCAATGGTGGCAAGAGATAGATTCTGAGCCTTGCTTTTTTTCATCCTGTTGCTCAACGAGGGTTTCATAATTTCTTGTAATCAGTCTGCCGCGGTCGTTCGCCGTCCAAGCATAGAGTTAGTTCATTCATTGAAAGATCCCCCACCAGACGTCTCCATACATTTGTCCTCCTCGGTTACGCGATGAATTGCCACACCACCGCGTCGGGAACAGACATTTGACCCCATCATTTCAGGACAGAAGGGTGGCTCATCCCAGGTCAATTGCCTATCGAAACTATCGTCTCACGACACATGCCTCGTCCTCCATAGAAAATTTTAAATGGAGTACTCAAGACGAAGAGCGTCCCGTTAGGACACAACATCGGCTCATATCTTGTGGAGCTTGCCCGGTCACACTGTTGATATTGTTCGACCGGACCCAGTGGGAAACTTGGTTTCGAACAATGAGCGCATCTCTCCCTCTCATGCGTGTGACTCCTAGTTCGGAACATCATCTTCGGGCAATGTTTCACCCAAGCCACGGGAATGGCATGGAGGATCAAGCAGGATCAGGGCTCGTTGATGATTGAGGAATTCGCCAATTTGTCAGCACGGTTTTTAGAGGGAAAGTCGTATTATACATCCGCTGTCAGATCTGTCACGGCAGTCACTTCCTGGGTGGACGGTGATTTTGGCAGACGCTCCTGCAATCCTTCTTAGTATCGGGGTACTGCCGAGTCGATTCTCATCGACCAAGCATCTATTCCGCCGATCACATTCTTGACATTCTTGAACCCCTTGTCATAGAGAAACTCAACCGCTCTTCGGCCACGGCCACCGTGATGACAATGAACGATAATTTCATCAGTCGGGTTGAGTTCCTTGAAGCGATCCGTAAACTGACCGAGAGGGATTAATTTCCCGCCAATATTTGCCTTAGCATACTCATCCGGATCACGGACATCGACTATTGTAATTTCCTCTTTTCTATCAATTTTTCGCTTCAACTCCTCAACGCTGATCTGAAGCGAGGAAATGTCATAAGTTGCATCGATCGGGGGGTCCTTCAAAAACCCCAGATTGAACTGTCTAACCTTTTGGAATCTGGGGGGTTGGACAGGCAAATCAGTCATGACAAACCTGATAAACTCCTCCCGAGTAGTCACTTGTAGCGATGGATTGAAGAGTCGCTCAAATCCGATCGTTGAACTTGGCTTGGGATTCATTGCCCTGCCGCACGATGAATTTGCAAAGTGGGTCGGGTAAATCTCAACATAATCCTCAAGGGTCAACAGTTTACTCCAGATACTATCATAGAGCTGCGACGGATCTCCGTCGAGATCCGGACGACCTGTATCGCCGACAAACAAAGTGTCCCCCGTAAATGCTAGCCAAGGCGTTTTTGATCGTAATCTATCGCTTGCCAAAATGGAGATGCTGTCGGCCGTGTGACCTGGCGTATGCAATACTCTTAATAGAATATTGCCCAGGGTAATCTCGTCACCACCGCTGACCCTTTCTATTGAAAAAGTAGCGCTCGCTGTTGCATGACAACGGACCGGTGCACCACAAGCTTCCCAAAGTAATCTCGCCCCCGACAGATGATCAGCCTGAGCATGCGTTTCGAAGATTTGTGTAATCTTTAAATTGTGATCTCTCGCATATTTCAGGTATTGATCGATCCCATATTGAGGATCGATCACAGCGCAAATGGACTGCTGGGAGCATCCAATAATATACGATAAACAGCCACCCTCCTCATGCCGAAATTGATGGAAGATCATAGGTCAGCGCGTCCTGCTTGTTAACCGTTCTTGTGGACTCAATAATGCACATTCGACCGCTTTTTCATCTGCCGGACCTTCGTTACGGGCGATTTTCTCGCCAGGTTCAATATGATCATCATTGCAGTAATGTTTGCATACCACGCGATGCGAAGGTACATCAACCCAGCGGCCCAGGGCTTCATTTCTATCGAAACGAAAATCGTCAGTTTCAACCATAGTTTGCGTTTTTCCTACCCGATGTCATCGCAAGTATAACGTATGGAGTAAGCTGCCTCCAATCCTTCCCACATGAAGCTAGCGAGCCAAATGCATTTGGACTTCGATTTGCAGATCAATCTTTGGTGCTTCAAAAACGCAGAGGTGTTAAGTTTGCTTGTACTTGTCGCTGTGAACGCGAGGACCGTTCCCCCACCGGCTGAATGGATTGGGCCAAGCGCTAGAGGTAAATGGCTCTGCGGCAGGCTTAATCGCACACCTTGAGGTCGGCATCATCTTTCAGGGCACCGCGGTCGTCTAATGACAAATCACAAGCATTTTGAATAAATCCCCTTGGACGCGACGTGGTCACGGCGCGCAACATACGAACCATCCATCAATTACTCATGATAATTCATGTAAATGTCTAGTCAAAGTTGCCTTTCTCCATCCAATGCAGATAAACTGGGAGCGAGAACGCATACCCTTGGCTGCAGAAATTAAGCAATATTGGTTGAGAAATGCAATTGAAAGCTTAATGGTGGGACGTCAGATCACCTCCACCGACGTAGAGAATCGCAGGTACCATAAAGGCTTGTAAATCCCGCAAGCTCTAGTAATTATTGCATGGGTGTGGGGCCTGGATGATAGATCTCTCCTGATCAAGATCATACAATACATCGCGTTCAGGATTAGAGCTGCGGCGAAAGGAGGCGCCCCGCGGGAGGAGAAGAACGAAGAAAATGTATTTTTGTTATATTAATTAGCATCCTATGTCATTGGCATAAGCTCAAATTGACCCCAACCTATCTTTGCGTCCTCGTAATACTTTCTTCGTTGTGTCAGCTCAACTCCTGGGCTCAATCAAATGATGCCGACCTAAAGTATCGCCTGGGTCAAAGTTATGAACGATCAGGACAATTCGGTTCCGCGACAAAGGTCTACGAGGAGGCCTATTCGAGGGACTCATCGAACATGATTATCTTCGACGCACTTCGTCGGTGCTATGTCCAACTAAAGCAATATGACGCCGCGATTCAGCTGATCCAGCAGATGGAGCAAAAGAAAGGAACTGAAATCGGGCTTCATGCACTACTAGGGTCCCTCTACGTTTTGAGATCAGACAACTCCAAGGCTCAGCGTATCTGGGAGGAAGCGCTTGAGAGGAGTCCCAAAAGCGAGTCGGCTTATCGTATCGTTGCTGGGGCAATGGTTCAGAGCCGCCTTTTTGACCAGGCAATCGCAACCTATCGAAAAGCTCGCTCTGATCTTGGGAATCCAAATCTATTCGCGATCGACCTCGCATATCTCTATGCAAATTTGCTGAATTACGCGGAAGCGACGCGAGAATACCTCAAGATTCTACTTCAAGATCCGTCTCAACTCTTCTTTATTCAATCCCGGATTTCTGGTTACATCGTTAATGCCCAAGGACTATCGTCCGCCACAACTATAGTCGAGGAATCAATGAAAGCATCCCAGGGTGGGATCGTTACCCTTCAGTTGGCGGCCTGGTTGTACATGGAGGGGAAACAGTTCGAACGCGCATACGAACTCTACAAAGCCATCGACGACCGAATGAGAGCTCGTGGACATGAGATATTTTCATTTGCAGTGCGCTCTATGCACGAAGGAGCCTACTCAATTTCAATAAAGGCATTCCAATATATTATCAATTCCTACCCAAATTTCGATCTTGCGCCACAGTCCTATTACTATTACGCGAAGGTATTGGAGGATTCAGAAAACGAAACCGATACAACTAGAGTATTCGACCACCCTCAACCACTTCTTCTTCAGGTGAAAAAAGACTCGGCTCGATCATTGGTCGATGCGATGGCGGCATACGGGGTTGTCATGAGTAGGTTTCCCACAACGGAATTTGCAGCACGGTCCCTCTTGCAAGTAGCAATATTGAACGAGACGAAATTCTTTAATCTCGATGCCGCCCGAGCTGATCTCGAACAGCTGATAACGACTTACCCGCAATACCAAGCTATCCTTGACGAATCGGTTTTGCGCCTAACTGATGTCTACGTCGAATTGAGTCAACTTGATGCAGCGCGAAAACAACTCGCACAGATCGCAACCTCGAGTGTACCCGTTTCCGGTCCACAAGAAAATGCTGTCCTCAAACTTGCAGAGATATATTACTTTCAGGAAAAGTTTGATGACGCCTTGGCGGAACTTAAGCTCCTGACTGCGAATCCGATGTCCGATGTTGCAAACGACGCGTTATCCCTCCAATTTCTGATCCAGGAGAATCTCAAATCCAGCCATGAGGCCTTGGTGAATTTCGCACGCGGTGACTTGCTTCGTCGCCAAAGGCATTTTCCTCAAGCCTTACAGATATACCAAGAGACTATTTCCCGCAACAAAGAAGGTGGCATTATTGCAGAAACCCTTGTTCGACTCGGCGACGTGTTCACAGAAATGGGCCGGTATGAGGAGGCAATCGCCGCCTACAAACGGGTCATAGTGGATTATCCACAGGATATTTCTGTCGATCGAACCATTATGAAGGTAGGAGAAGTGTACGATCGGGGGCTCAAGAATAAGCAAAGCGCCGTGGAAGCGTACAAGAACCTCCTGGAGAAATATCCCAATTCTATTTACGCCAGCCATGCCCGAAACCGGGTGCGGCAACTGCGAGGGGATACACTATGAATTCAGCTTGGTGTGGACTCCAAATTCTCAGAATTAGAAGCCAAGTAAACCGGAGCAAAACTCGCGTTTTGTCCACAAGATTCAAACTCATATATGCTGGATCTGAAGAGACTCTAAGACATGCAATAGCAAATGGACTGGAAAGGTTAAAAGTCGTGTCTCTTCGAAATACCCTCCATGGCGTATTGTCTCGAAGACTACTGATCATGTCGCTAGTGCTGACGGGGCCCAATGTGATCGTTCCGAATGTCTGCCTCGCACAGAAAATCTTAATACCGATGGATCTCACTCAGACCGATCACCTCAAGGCCTACGGTATCGCCTATTGGGCGCTGACAAATAATATCGCAGTGGATTGGCTCTTGAATTTCCGCGGTGGATCGTTTATGATGGACGTCATCGAACCCGTTGCAACCGAATGCCGTATTCGCGGCGTGAAGCTAGAAGAAATTAACGGTTCAGAAGCTTCCCAAATCTATTCCCAAGTGCGAGACGAGACCGCAAACATGGATCTTATTCGCTTGGAAAAGGCGCCAAGAATCGCCGTATATGTGCCCCCAAATTTTCTTCCATGGGACGACGCGGTGACTTTAGCCATGGACTATGCAGAGATACCATACGATAAAGTTTGGGATGATGAAGTAATGCAGGGAAAACTTTCCCAATATGATTGGATCCATCTGCATCATGAAGATTTCACTGGACAGTACGGGAAATTCTATGCCAATTTTTCCACAGCGGCCTGGTATGTCGAGCAGCAACTCTTGTATGAAAAGAAAGCTCAGCAACTAGGGTTCCTGAAGGTTTCGGAGCTAAAAAAAGCCGTGGCAAGAAAGATAAAGGAGTATATAGGGAGTGGTGGCTTTATGTTTGCGATGTGTTCAGCAACAGATACCTACGATATCGCCCTTGCTGCTGAAAACACCGATATCTGCGATGTGATGTATGACGGGGATCCTCAGGATCAAAATGCCCAGGCAAAATTAGACTTCTCTAAATGCATCGCTTTTGAGAATTTCACACTCGAGATGAACCCGCTTGTCTATGAATACTCTGATATTGATATTCCTCCAAGCCCGCTCGTGAATCTGATCAACCAGGAAACTGACTATTTCACCCTTTTTGAATTCTCGGCGAAGTACGATCCCGTACCGACAATGTTAACCCAGAATCACGCAAACATCATCAAGGGATTTCTTGGACAAACCACAAATTTTAAGAAGAGTTTAATCAAGAAATCAGTCGCGATACTCGCGGAAAAGGAAGGTACCGAGGAAGTGAGATACATTCACGGTAGTTGGGGACGTGGGACTTTCACATTTTTCGGAGGTCACGACCCTGAAGACTATCAGCATGCAGTTGGAGATCCCCCGACCGATTTACACCTCCATAAGAATTCTCCAGGGTATCGCTTGATTCTCAACAATATTTTGTTCCCCGCTGCCAAGAGGAAGCAACAGAAAACTTAATAATCCCCTCTGAATGAACGGTCTTGTTGGCTCTCTTCCTAGCTCGGATTATCTCCCCAAGTAGGGATTAGTCGGTACAAACTTCACTTCCTGGAGCGCCAACTCATTCCAGCCGAGGCGCATTCCTTTAACCGTCACGGTTATTTGTTCCCCGGCAATTTTGTGCCAATCGTCCTGCCCTGAAACATCGTTCCCTGACAACGTGATTATGTTTGATCCATGAGGATGAATAACCAAGGGAGGTAGGGGCACAAACTTATCATTAAACTGATAGGGTATATTCCGCGAGGATACTCTAGCCGTGGCAGATGTCAAATACAGAGTGTCGGAGCTGGCGTTTAGAAATTCGATCTCTATTTCCGTTGATATGCCATCTCGCATCTGGAAATGGGCCCGGAACCGATATTCGATTTGTCTATCCATTGCCCTGAACTCTGTGCATTGACAATTATTGGTCGTAGCAAAATAGAGATAGGATGAAGCGGTCATCGAACGACAACCTGAAAACGAGACTATAAGAGTAACAACCCAATGAGTACTTGGGAAAAGGAGTCTCGGCACTTGAACGTGCCCAATTCTCCTGCTAAGAATCAAGGTGGAAAATATTGAATGCCTAACCACAGAACCGCGAAAACTTGTTTATCTGCCATCAATTTGCGCAGCAGGCCCGCTGCTCAGAACCCGCGCAGTCTGAAATCCTGGCTTGATAACTTTATAGATAATATCTAGTCGGTTCTTGTACGGAACGAACGCGCTCTTCATGGCATTTATGGTAAGCTTCTCGAGATCATTCAAACCGAGTTTAAACGCCTCGTGAGCAATGCTCAATTCTTTTGTCAGAGTCGTATTGCTCATTAAGCGGTCGTCAGTGTTGAGAGTCACGCGAAATCTATACCGGTGATAGATCCGGAATGGATGCTCTTCCATACTTCTGACAGCTCCAGTATCGACGTTGCTAGTCAGGCACATTTCCAATGGGATGCGTTTGTCCAAGATGTACTGAGCGAGATATCCCATGTGCACCACGTCGGCAGCATCATCACTCGAGATCCTCATGTCTTCAATAAGCCGAGTTGCATGCCCGATCCGATGCGCCCCACACCACTGAATTGCTTGCCAGATTGATTCTTTACCGAAGGCTTCACCTGCATGGATTGTGATATTGAAATTCTCCCTCTGTATATAATGGAAGGCATCCACATGCTTCTTCGGTGGATACCCGCCTTCTTCCCCAGCCAGATCAAATCCTACAACTCCACTTTCGCGAAACCCGACTGCAAGTTCTGCGATTTCCTGAGACCTTCGCATATTTCGCATAGCACACAGTATTAAGCCGTATTCTACCCCGAAATCTTTTCGGCCTTTCTCCAGGCCCTTAAGGACTGCAGTAACTACATCTCTCCATGCTAGCCCTCTCTCGGTGTGAAACAACGGAGAGAATCGAGTCTCCACATAGACAACCCCATCATTGGACATGTCCTCCATCATTTCGTAGGCAGTTCGTTGAAGTGCCTCCTCGGTCTGCATCACTGCGCAGGTGTGTTCAAACCCTTCGAGATATAGAGGAAGGCTACCGCGTTTTGCACCCCGCTGGAACCATTCTTTCAATTCCCCCGGATCGGTCGTGGGCAATTTTTGGTACTTCAAATCTCTCGCAAGCTCAATAATCGTCTGGGGACGTAATCCTCCATCCAAGTGATCATGCAGAAGTACCTTGGGCAAGGTTCGTATAAATGGCTCAGATAGCTTCATTATTTTGCAAGAATGTTATCAATCCTCACCGTAACACTTCGAACCTTCCAAGAACTGGTTTCCCGATCGGATGGCTGTATAAGAATCCCTCATCCACTCCCAAATATCAGAGGTCCCCTTGAACGGAAAAGTATGCCGACAAGACACGAATTACATATTCAACTTTGAGCGGGCATCTGACCTCTCTACGTACAAGAACGTAGACCGGATTGGAGGGCAATCTCTCTCACATGTGCCATGCTTGTCGAGCCAAATTCCGGTATGGCATATAGTATCTGGCGGAGATTCACCGATTATTGCGAGAGGACGCGTGGCACCAAAAATTTGTGCTTTTCCTTGCTGCAAATCATGAGGAAGGTTTAGTTATGGCCCGGAATCCCGGCATCGTAGAAAACCATTAACAAAACTGCCATCTAGAAGTTGATCGACCTCTTTTTGTGCGACCGCTCATTTGAGGGCACCTATCTCTCTTTCTACACTTCGCAAGATTACTCCATCTCGCAAGAGTTTAAGTGCCGTTTGAATGTCATCACCCAGGATGCGATCATCTCCGAGGTGTGGAATGTGGCGACGAATTGCGTCGTGCGCTGCTTGTACTCCATCGCCTGCTTTCAATATAGCTTTATGTCCAGGATGGATCCGAGAAAAATCTATTCCCTGGGCCGCCACCATTAATTCTATTGCGACCACGGTCTCAACGTTTTGTTGAATCCGCAGAACCTTGTTTGCACTGATCGAGCCCATGCTGTTATGATCCTCCTGATTTCCCGATGTGGGAATGGAATCAACGCTTGCAGGATGAGATAGCACCTTGTTTTCCGAAACCAGGGCGGCAGCAGTATACTGGGCAACCATCATTCCGGAATTCAAACCGCTGTTTTCGGTCAGGGAACGAGGCAACCCGCTCAGACTACCGTTAACCATTCGCGCTACTCTCCGTTCCGAGATGCTCGCTACTTCCGACAGAGCAATTGCAAGAAAATCGAGGGCGAGAGCTATTGGCTGACCGTGAAAGTTACCCCCTTCTAAGTGTATCTTGCCTTTGGGAAAAATCAACGGATTGTCGTTGGCAGAATTTAGTTCGATCGAGAGAACACGGGAAACATAATTTATTGCATCCCTAGACGCTCCATGTACCTGTGGAACACATCGAATTGAATATGCGTCTTGAACCCTCGGATCGTCGTAACGATGCGACTCTCGGATCTCACTATTGTTCATCATCCTTCTTAGGTTTTCCGCACATGCAAGTTGTCCGGGATGAGGGCGCACTTGCTGAATCCGCGAATCGAACGCCGTATCACTGCCCAAGAGTGCCTCGACACTCATTGCAGCTGCGATATCTGCCAATTTCATTAGACGCGCAGCCTCATATACAGAAAGTGCGCCAATTCCCGTCATCATTTGAGTTCCATTGATAAGCGCAAGCCCTTCCTTAGCGCCGAGCTTCCATGGCTTAAGTCCCACCCGACGAAGAGCAAGTGCTGCATCCATGATCTCATTCTTAAAAATCACCTTTCCCCTTCCAAGCATGGTGAGAACCATGTGAGCGAGCGGTGCAAGGTCGCCGCTCGATCCAACAGAACCCTGCGATGGAATGACGGGGATGATATCTAGATTAAATATTCTTCGGAAATTCTCCATTGTCTCTAAGCGAATACCAGAATATCCCTTAATGAGGGCGTTCATTCTGAGAACCATCATGGCGCGCACAATCTCACGTGACAGTAGCTCACCCGTTCCCGCTGCATGACTCACGATGAGATTTGCCTGCAACAGCTCTATCTGAGAGTGACCTATTCTTACATTGCTGAATTCACCAAATCCAGTTGTAACTCCATAGATAGTCTCACCCCGGAGAATCCAGTTATCCACGATCCGCCGAGACAACTTAATACGTTTCCGGCATAATGACGAAAACGAGATAGTTGCGGAAGAGTAGGCAATCTCATGGAGCGATGCTACACTTAATGATTCACCGTCTAAGGTATAATGACGCATCGAAGTTATTTCACCGATGCCCGAATCTACAAAGTTAGTTGTCGATTTGCAATCATCTCCTCGCCGGAGTCAGTTGGACGTGATCTCAATAGCCTATAATATCTAAAAGTATCGGGCACACGATCATGAGAATGAGTGGATAATCACTCAGGCGAAATTGACGAGCTCCAATAGCGCGGGCAAAGAGGAGATTAATCTGGCATCTTCGAATACCCGGTTGGCTGCTCATCGCTCTTCCAAGCTCTGGCCTCGGTAAGCCCTAATCACCAAGTTGGCGTCTGAGTCGCCCGACGCTCAAATCAAAGATCCCCGGGTTTAGCGAGAATTTGGTTTATGTCGGTCGACAAGTCAAAGCCCGACGCTGATCTACTCCCCGGGTTCCTCCCCGTCTTAGATTGAGTGGCCGGCCGCGAGTTGATATAAAGGCTTGACCTTCTACATCGTGTATTGCAGGGTGATCGGAAGCGACCGCGTGAGCCCGAACCTCTCAAACTTCTCCTCAATTCCGAGTTCATCTTTGCGGCCTTGCGAGCAGAGAGACGGACTATTTTAGACTTTCGGTTGATTCCTAAAATCTGCGAAGGATCAGATCGTTGATGTAGCTTACCGGAACCGGGTCAATCGATACCGCGGTCGTAGGGAGATTACGGAGATTCCCAACAGCCACTCAAGTTACTCTGTCACATCCGGCAACCAAGCGATTGACGGAGGTGAGATACTCAGGGGTTTCAGGAGTTCGTCTTATCCTTCACAGATGACGACGACTCCAATTCACGTGCGGGGATTTGGCTGATTGAGGAATTCTCATTCTGCTCTTCTGAGCGTACGACTGCCACCGCCGCAATCTTATCTTCGGACCCGAGTTTGATTAACCGCACACCCTGGGTGTTTCGTCCGGCGACCCGAATCAGTCTTGCTGATTGTCGAATGACTATACCCTGAGATGTAACGACAACGATATCATCATTCTCGAGCACCTCTTTGATGGCAACCATGCACCCAGTCTTACGAGTAACGTGAATGGTGATGACCCCCTTGCCGCCGCGGTGACTTACTCGGTATTCTTCGAGCTCGCTGCGCTTTCCGAATCCCCGTTCAGAAACTACTAAGATCGATGTCTGCTTACGCTTAATCGCGACTACCCCCACGACATTGTCTCCACGTGTTAAGCTCACTGCGCGAACCCCGGCGGCTGTGCGGGCCATTTTTCTAACCTCGCTTTCGAGGAATCTGATTGCTAAGCCGTTCTTAGTTCCAATAATAATGTCTTGTTCCATCTCAGTTAGCTTCACATCCTTCAGGGTGTCGCCGCTCCTCAGAGTAATGGCAGTGATTCCAGTTCGTCTGGGATTACTGTATTCGGACAACCCAGTCTTCTTGATAATGCCTTTCTCAGTCACCATGACGATGCTGTGCTCATCATCAAAGTCTTTTACCGAGACAAATGCAGCGATCTTTTCTTCAGGCTGCTTGGCAACCAAGTTGACAATTGATTTCCCGCGCGCCACACGACTACCCTCGGGTATTTCATGGACTTTTAGCCAATAACATCGACCCTTGTCTGTGAAAAAGAGAATGTAATGATGGGTTGAAGCGATGAACATGTGCTCGACGAAATCGTCTTCCTTGGTCTTTGCCGCAGAAATCCCTTTCCCTCCACGTGCTTGCCTCCGATATCCAGAGACCGGGAATCTCTTGATCATACCAGCGTGGGTAATCGTGATCGCTACGTTCTCCTCCGCAATCATATCTTCGACACTGAATTCCTCCGCCTTATAAACAATATCCGTGCGACGATTGTCTCCATAGAGCCTCTTAATCTCGAGCAATTCTTCTCTTACGATTTGCATTTGAAGCTTCTTGCTGGCAAGAATCGACCGGAGTTTCTCGATCAGCTGTATTGTCTCCTTGTATTCAATTTCGATCTTATCTCGCTCTAACCCAGTGAGTTTTTGTAGCCGCATCTCCAGGATAGCCTTCGCTTGAATCTCAGACAGTTTATACTTCTTGATTAATCCCGATTGTGCCGATGGCACGTCCTTGGCATGTTTAATAAGCTTAATGATGTTGTCGATGTTTTCCAGGGCAATGATGTATCCTTCGAGCGTGTGTGCACGCTTTTCAGCATCATCCAGATCGAAAGCTGCTCGCCGAACGATGACGTGATTACGATGATCTATAAAATGATCAATCATCTCGCGAAGGGTTAATATCTGGGGCCGGCCGTCAACAAGAGCAAGCATGATCACACCAAATGTCGTCTGCATTTGGGTATGCTTGAACAGGTTGTTTAAAACGACCGCGGCATTGCTATCCCGTTTGAGTTCAATAACTACCCGCATCCCCTCTCGATCCGATTCATCACGTATGTCGGAAATGTCTTCGATCCTTTTATCCCGCACCAATTCTGCAATTTTTTCGATCAGCGAAGCCTTGTTAACCTGATAGGGTATCTCTGTCACGACTATTGATTGCCTTTCATGTCTTCCTGTTTCAATCGTCTCTTTCGCACGGACGACT
>JACXTT010001072.1_pt1 | contig 46563 bp, 36 predicted proteins | sample 9270951 | NCBI WGS metagenome assembly JACXTT01 (sample SAMN15532306, study PRJNA645909) | rock metagenome | isolation source: weathered quartz diorite | place: Puerto Rico | collected 2017-06-21 | reverse complement strand
GCGTACAAAGGCCAGTTGCCTGCCATCGGGGCTCCATACGGCCTGCGAGGAGCCCTCTTTATAGGTAAGTTGCCGGGGTGCGGAAGCGCCGTCGGTAGCGGTCATCCATACCTGGTTTACGTATTTATATTCCCATTTGTTTTCGGTATCGGGTTCAATGGCGGTTACGGTAAATGCCGCTTTGCTGCCATCGGGCGAAAGCGTTATGCCGCCGATGGCTTTTATTTTCAGCATATCGGTCACCTTTACGGGTTCTTTGCCCGTTTGGGCAAGGGAAGCAAGGGCCGGTAAAAACAGGAAAAGCAGGCAGAAATGTTTTCTCATAACAGGTGTTTTGGAACGCTCAATATACAAATTCATGTTCGTTTACCTGCCCGCTAAATGATAATGCGTGGCTTTCTTATTTTTGGCGGATAAACGAACCGTTATGAGCGCACTTGTAAAAGAATTCAATGACTACCGGGCCAGGATGAATGAAGTGGGGGCGGGCGGCGGAGTATTGGGAGGCCTTGCAGGGATGAGCCTGGTTTCTATAGTAAGACCTGGATACTACCTGGATATTACGGGAACCGAAGCGTCCCCTAAGGGTCCCTTAAGCGTCCCTATATGGAGACGGGAGTTGGACGGGACTTACACGGGAGTCAGACGGGACTTGGACCGGAGTTCTTTGCAGCGCTAATTTTTATCCCGGGCAGTGCAGGACCGGGTATTGGGAATGGATGGGCCGGATGGTTCAACATTGCACATTTTATAACAATTGAAAGCGTAAATTTGTGTAGAATCTACCTATATGAGTGAAACAACAGCCCAACCGTTGCTTACCGCCAAAGATTTTTCTACCGACCAGGAAGTACGCTGGTGTCCCGGGTGCGGAGACTATTCCATTCTTGCGCAGGTGCAGAAGATTATGCCGGGACTGGGCATCCCCAAAGAAAACATTGTCATTGTATCGGGTATTGGCTGCAGCAGCCGGTTTCCCTACTATATGAACACCTACGGCATGCATTCCATCCATGGCCGCGCCACGGCCATCGCCAGCGGGTTAAAAGCCGCCCGGCCGGATTTGAGTGTATGGATTGTAACCGGCGACGGCGACAGCCTGAGCATTGGCGGCAATCATACCATCCACCTGCTGCGCCGGAATTTTGACGTAAATATATTGTTGTTTAACAACCAGATATACGGGCTTACGAAGGGGCAGTATTCTCCCACATCGGAAGAGAAAAAGGTGACCAAGTCTACTCCTTTCGGGAGTATCGACCACCCGTTTAATCCCCTGGCCCTGGCCATGGGCGCCGATGCTACGTTTATTGCCCGGAGCATGGACCGCGACCCCAGGCATTTGCAGGATGCCCTGGTGCGCAGCCATAAGCACCGCGGCGCTTCTTTCCTGGAAATTTACCAGAACTGCAATATTTTCAATGACGGGGCTTTTGAGGCATTTACCGAAAAAGCGTCCAAGCCGGAGGAGACCCTGTTCCTGGAGCATGGCAAGCCGCTTATTTTCGGCGCGCAGCGCAACAAGGGCATTAAGCTGGACGGCTTTCATCCTGCCGTTGTGGAGCTGGGCAAGGATGCTACGGCCGATGATTTGTGGGTACATGATGAAAGCGATTTTTACAAAGCGCAGATACTGGTACGCATGTTTGACGACCCCGCCCGCCCGGGACATTTACCGCGACCGTTTGGTATATTTTACGAAACCGACCGCCCCTGCTATGAAGAGGGGATGGCGCTGCAGATAGAAGAAGTGCAGGCCGCCAAAGGCAAGGGTGATTTGGACAGGTTGCTGAGAGGGAGTGAGACGTGGACGATAGCGTAATGCAATACTTATTCTTTGATTATGGAGGCTTCTTTGAAGCCTTTTTTTGTGCCGAAGGCGCGTATAAAAAAAGAGCCAGCGATGGAAATCGCCGGCCTGTGCTTACCTCTGAAACCACAAAAAGAAAGAGGTTTATGTTGAATGACAACAACAGCTATTTTAGGGATGGCTTATGACACCATGTTACACCATTGCTGAGGGTACAACAACCGGTTAAACAGGTATCAGGCCTGGTTATACGAGGGTAGAACGTTAACTAATTTTGATTGCTTTGCCGGGATATTGGAAGGGGGCGGGACTTATACAACAACATAAGTGGTTGAAGGACAAATCATAATCAAACATCACTTTATTTTCGGAGATTGGGGATTCTAAGCAAGGGAAATTGGATGGGTGCGAGGATGGATTGTTGGATGTGGTTGGTGCGTTTACGATGACCAGTATGTTCAGGTCGTAAGCGGAATTAAAATTAAAGACTGTTCAGCTAATAAACAATATTTTCTGACTATTTTTTATAAGATAATTTGGCTCAACCCTCAAAACCCTTGCCGGGAGCCAATTCCATGCATATTACCCTTAATTGGCATGTACTTCGCGCTCGGCAGCCGAAAAGGCTTTTTCCTTTTTATTGTTGTACCACCATTCCGGGAAGGTCTTTTTCATAAGCGTATCCAGGTGGCGCATGCCAAAAAGATTCCAGGCGCCCTTGAGTTTGCCTACCGTAGAACTTTGTAATGCCCTGAGGCTCATGGCAAAGCCACTGTCCAGGTATTCCATGTGGTGCCAGTAGCCGGCGGGCATAAACAGGGTGTCGCCATGTTCCATAATGACTTCATAGCCCCGGGCTTTTTCTATGGCGGGGAACTGCCGGGTATCCAGTTTGCTGTTTTGGGGGTCGGCATAGCCTTCAAAATTGGCAAAACTCAACACCTCGTAGGGTTTACGGTACAGGCGGTATTGCTCTTCATGGGGAAACAGCAGCACCCGTTTTCTGCCCACAAACTGGGTATGGAGGATATGGGAAAGATCGATGTCGAAATGCATGTGGGTAATGGAGCCTTTGCCCCCCACAAACAGCATGGGATAGCGTTTTACAAAGCTTTTCATCAGGTGCTCGGGCCAGCTGAAATCGGCTACTATATCCGGGGCATGCAGGAAGATATTAAACAGGAAAATGCGTAAGGCTACGGGCCCCTGCTTTACCATATCGAGGTATTCCCCAAATTTCATATAGCCGTCGGCCTTGTTAACGGGGGTATAGGCATCGCTTTTTACGTTGTTGTACACCCCTACTTCCACATTGCCCACTACCTGTTGGAAAAAATCCCAGTTCCATTTCTCGTACGCCGGCCATTCTTTGGAGAGTTCCGTTATAATCAATGGCTTCATCGGCTCGTAGTAATTTATCCTGAAGTCTTCCGGGTGGATGCTGGCTACTTTATCAACGGGTTTCAACTCCATTCCTATGAAATTTTCACAAATTTAATATGAAAGAATGCAGAATGTAATTTTTTTCCCCATCGGAAAATGTTAATGAATGGTGCAAAGCGGTAAGCATTTGACCGGCTTTTATGTTTAATTTCCATCCATGTTATTGTATGTGCATCCCGATAACCCGCAGCCCAGGAATATCAAAACGATTGTTGATTGTCTTACCGGCGGCGGCGTTATTATCTATCCCACCGACACTATTTACGGGCTTGGCTGTGATATTTTTCAACATAAGGCGGTGGAGCGCATTTGCCGAATCAAACAGGTAGATCCGCAAAAAGCGCAGCTGTCTTTTGTTTGCAATGACCTGAGCGACCTGAGCCGGTACACCAAAAGTATTTCCACGCCCCTGTACCGCCTGCTCAAAAGCTATTTGCCCGGTCCCTACACGTTTATCCTGCCGGCCAGCAGGGAAGTGCCCAAGATACTAAAAAGTAAAAAGGATACCATCGGTCTGCGGGTTCCCGCCAATACCATTGCCGCCACCATTACGCGCGAACTGGCCCACCCGGTACTGAGCAGTTCGCTGCCCGGCGATATGGTGGAAGAATATACCGACCCGGAACTGATTTACGAAAAGTTTAAACTCCTGGTGGATATTGTTGTGCATGGCGGCATTGGCGGTATTGTTCCTTCCACGATTATTGATTGTACCAAAGAGCCGCCGGAACTGATACGGCAGGGATTGGGGGTTTGGGAGGAAGAAGAATAAGCTGCAAGCCTCAAGCTGCAAGTTTGGCGTGGCAAATGGCTTGCAGCTTGTAGCTTGGGGCTCGTAGCTGGCCTTTAAAAAGCAACTCCCGCCGGCAATGCCGTGCGGGATGTTGCGCCGAAACCGTATATGACTGGGGAAATCGTTTGTCAAAAGATACTAGAAATGCCTTTCCCTGTTATTATGCTTCAGGCGGTAAATATCGCGGTTGTTCCTTCTCAGGTCGTGGCGTATTTCCCTTCTTTCGCGGTGGCTTACAAAACCATCGGCTTTTGCCCGGCGGATATCGTTATGGGTTTGTACCTGCTCGCGGTGCAGTTTGGCTGCTTCAAAACGGGTAAGCTCGCCGCTGCGTACACCCTGGTGAATGCGTTCCCGCTGGCCCACCTGTGCGTTGGTTATACCGATAATGCCTATGCTAAATAACACGGTAAGTAAAAGTTTCGTTTTCATAACAAAGAATTTTTGTGTTTATCAAAATTTATTTACGCTATTAAGACCTGTAATGCAGGTGTGCGTTTAACGGGGAATAATAAGGATATGTTAAAGCGCTTCAAACAGGCTTTGCGCTTCTGTGGTGGTGATTTTAAAGCTTTTGCGGTGGTGCTCGCAGATACCGTGCGTTTCAATGGCTTTACGGTGCTCCGCGGTGCCGTAGCCTTTATTGCTGTGCCAGTGGTAATGGGGAAACGACTGGTGCAGCTGCAGCATATAATCGTCGCGGTAGGTTTTGGCCAGTATGCTGGCGGCTGCAATGGAGGCATAGAGGGAATCGCCTTTTACAATACAATGGTGTGGCGTTTGTTTCCAGGCAGTAAACCGGTTGCCGTCTATCAGCAGCAGTTCGGGCGCCACGTTGAGCCTATCGAGAGCAAGATGCATGGCCTTGAAAGATGCCTTTAAAATATTGATGACATCAATTTCTTCCGGGCTTATGCTGGCTACGCCATAGCAAATGGCTTCCGCTTCTATAATGGGCCGCAGCTCGTATCGGGTAGCAGCAGATAGCAGCTTTGAATCGTTGAGCAGGGGATGGAAAAATGTTTTGGGCAGTATAACGGCCGCTGCAAATACCGGTCCCGCAAAACACCCGCGGCCTGCTTCATCACAGCCGGCTTCGATGTATTTTTCCTGGTAAAAGGATTTGAGCACCCGTTTTTTTTCAAAAATAATGGAAAATAATCCATGAATGCTTTTACCGATCTTTGTGTGAATAAAATTTCGCTTGTATGAATATTGCAGCATGGATAAAACAGCCCTGGCCCTGGTATGTAGCCGGGCCGCTGATTGGGCTTATGGTGCCGTTGCTATTGCTGGCGGGCAATAAAACCTTTGGTATCTCTTCTTCTTTGCGGCATATCTGCGCTGCCTGTTTTCCCGCGGGCATTCCTTATTTCCGGTACAACTGGAAAAAAGAAGTGTGGAACCTGTTTTTTGCCGGCGGTATTGTGGCCGGCGGCTTGCTGGCCGCTACCCTGCTCAGCGATCACCGGCCGGTACAGGTAAGCCCGGCATTGGTAAACGAATGGCAGCAGTATGGCATACATAATTATACGGCGCTGGCGCCGGCCGACCTGTTTAACTGGCATTCCCTGCTTACGGCAAAGGGTTTTATCCTGGTGATAGCGGGCGGCTTCCTGGTGGGTTTTGGCACCCGCTATGCCGGCGGTTGTACATCCGGGCATTCCATTATGGGATTGTCTAACCTGCAGTTTCCATCCCTGGTTGCCACGCTTTGTTTTATGGCAGGGGGCTTTGTCGTAGCCAATCTTGTTTTACCTTTTATTCTCCGCTTATAAAAATACTATATGCAAACAAACAATATAACGGAGCCGCAGCACCCGAAATCCATAGCTGAGAACCTCGATTTTGAAGTGCGTTCGCTGGATGGGGCCTCTATAAATGAATCGGCGCTGGTGCACCCGTGGTGGCATAATCTTAAATATGTGGCAGCGGGACTGTGGTTTGGCATTTTACTGGTGAAATCGGAAGTAATCAGCTGGTTTCGCATACAGGAAATGTTCCGGCTCAAAAGCTTTCATATGTATGGGGTTATTGGCAGCGCCGTGGCAACGGGTATGCTGAGCATATGGCTGATCAAAAAACTCAGGATTAAAACCATCTATGGCGAGCCCATTGTGCTGCCGGTTAAAAAATTCAGTAAGGGACAGGTATACGGTGGATTGCTGTTTGGCGCGGGCTGGGCATTAACGGGCGCCTGCCCGGGGCCGTTGTTTGCACTGGTAGGCAGCGGGGCCACGGTAATTATTGCCGCACTGGCAAGCGCTGTGGCGGGCACGTGGGTGTATGGATGGATGAGAGATAAACTGCCGCATTAGTACTTTCTCATTTCTCTGTTTTTTATTTCTCTGTTTCTCTGTTTCCCCCCGTACCTTTGCATTCAAATCACCGCCTATGGATGTGGAGATACTGGCCCGCATTCAATTTGCCTTCACTATTGCCTTTCATTATATCTATCCTCCGCTGAGTATCGGGTTAGGCTTCCTGATCGTTATTATGGAAGGGCTTTACCTGTACACAAAGCAAAAGCGTTATGAACAGATGACCCGGTTCTGGATACGTATTTTTGCGCTCATCTTTGGCATCGGGGTGGCCACGGGTATTATTATGGAATTTGAGTTTGGCACCAACTGGGCCACCTATTCTAAATATGTGGGCGATATTTTTGGCAGTGCACTGGCGGCAGAAGGCATATTTGCCTTTGCGCTTGAATCGGGGTTTCTCGGCATCTTATTATTCGGCTGGGAGCGGGTAGGTCCCAAAGTGCATTTCTTTTCGGCCATCATGGTATTTCTCGGTTCCCTGTTTTCGGCGGTGTGGATAGTAGTGGCCAATTCATGGCAGCAAACACCGGCAGGTTTTCATATCAGGGGAGAGGGCATGAATGCCCGTGCTGAGATTACCGATTTCTGGGCCATGGTGTTTAACCCTTCCAGCGTAGACCGATTACTACATGTGTGGATAGGCGCTATACTGGCCGGCGCCTTCCTGGTGCTGAGCATCAATGCCTGGTATATTCTCAAAAAGAAGCACCTCAATATTGCCATACCGGCATTTAAAATAGCCCTGGTAGTAGCTACTGTTTTTTCATTGACGCAATTGTATGTGGGTTCCCGCAGCGCCGACGGTGTATCAAAAAACCAGCCGGCCAAACTGGCGGCCATGGAAGGACATTACGATAGCCTGGCAAAAGCCGATATGTATATTATGGGCTGGGTAAACCAGCAAAAGCAACAAACCAGCGGGCTGAAGATACCGGGCGGGCTCAGCTTTTTGATTTACCAGGATTTCAGCGCACCGGTAAAGGGGCTCAACAGTTTTAAAAAAGACGAACGGCCGCCGCAGGTAAATGCGGTATTCCAGTTTTATCATATTATGATAGCCGTGGGTGTGGGCATGATTGTATTAAGCCTGCTGGGTTGCTGGTACTGGAAAAAAGGAACGCTGTTTGAAAAAAGAAAGCTGCTGTTAGCATTTGTATGGGCAGTATTGCTGCCGCAGATAGCCAATGAATGCGGTTGGTTTACCGCCGAAATGGGCCGGCAGCCCTGGGTAGTATATGGTTTGCTGAAAACAAGCGATGCGCTGTCCAAAGCTGTAACGGCCAACCAGGTAGTGTTTTCGCTGTTGTTGTTTGCCGGGGTATATGCCCTGCTGCTGGTATTGTTTTTGTTCCTGCTAACCCGCAAAATCCAGCACGGGCCTGAAACAACGCATGATGACGACGAAGATAGCGAGCCGTATACGAGAAGAAACAACCCGCTGCTGAAGCAGGAAGCCTGAGGTCCGATGGCGAAGCAAACGATCGGACTTCGGACCTCAGGCTTCAGCAAATCAATAAGCATGGAAACATTTTTAGGCATCAATTTCGAAGTATGGTGGTTCCTGGTATTCGGGGCCGTTATCAGCGGCTATGCTATACTGGATGGTTTTGACCTGGGTGCGGGCGCCCTGCACCTGTTTTTAAAAAAAGAAGAAAGCCGCCGTATAGCGCTCAATGCCATTGGCCCGGTATGGGATGGCAATGAAGTATGGCTGGTTATTGGCGGCGGCGCTTTGTTTGCGGGATTCCCGGTAGCTTACGCAGCCATCTTCTCGGCGTTTTATGTGCCGTTTATGATATTCCTGGTGGGATTGATTTTTCGCGCCATATCCATCGAGTTCAGGAGCAAAGAGCCCATGATATGGTGGCGCACCACCTGGGATATTGCTTACTGCGTGGCCAATATTGTAGTGGCGCTGTCGCTCGGTCTTATGCTGGGCAATGTGGCATTGGGTATGCCGTTGAATAAAGACCATGAGTTCAGCGGCAACTGGCTGTCGTTCTTTAATCCCTTTGCTATCCTGATTTCCATTACCACGCTGGCGCTGTTTATGATGCACGGCGCCATTTACCTGGCTATGAAAACAGAGCGGCGTTTGTACCGTAAGCTCACAGTGCTGGCCAAAAACTTTACCGTGTTTTTTGTGGTGAGCTTTGCCATATCCACCCTGTACACCCTGTTGTACGTGCCCTACCTGAGCGATACCATACGAAAGAACCCCGGGCTGTTTCTATTACCATTGATCATGACCCTGGCCATTGCCAATATTCCGCGCAACCTCAAAAAAGGCAATTACCGTTTTGCTTTCCTGAGTTCTTCTGTTACCATTGCGGCGCTGCTGATACTGGTGGCCACGGAAGTATTTCCGTATATCCTGTATTCGCCGCAGCATCCTGCCAACAGCATTACCATACACAATGCGGCCGCTTCGGCCAAAACCATGCGTATACTGCTTACCATAGCGCTTATCGGCACACCGCTGGTAGGTCTTTATACCTCATTTGTTTTCTGGACGTTTAAAGGAAAAGTGAAACTGGACCAGGCAAGTTATTAAAACCGCTTGCACTACCTTTGCGCCTGCTATGCAAACATCGTTGAATAAAGGACAAAAAGCAGTAGCTGCCTGGATATATATCGGCGTGGGCATGCTGGTGATACAGGTGATACTGGGAGGCATTACCCGGTTAACCGGTTCGGGTTTATCCATTACTGAATGGAACGTTATCAACGGCGCACTGCCGCCGCTTAATGAACAGCAGTGGCTGCTGGAGTTTGAGAAATACAGGCATACGCCGCAATACCAGTACCTGAACGGCGATTTTACCCTCAGCAATTATAAATTCATTTATTTCTGGGAATGGCTGCATCGCAACTGGGCCAGGCTTACGAGTGTAGTGCTGGTGGTTGGCTTTGTGTATTTTCTTTTTAAACGTTACCTGCGGCGGGAAATGGTGATGCCGCTGGTTATCCTGTTCCTGCTGGGCGCATTGCAAGCGCTTGTTGGCTGGATAATGGTGCTGAGCGGCCTCACGGATGATATGGTATATGTAAAGCCGCTCAAGCTGGCCATGCATTTTACGCTGGCGCTGGGCCTGATCTGTTATACCTGGTGGTTTGCGCTGCAGCTGTCAGTGCCGCAGCAACAGGTAGTTCGAAATAATTCCCTTCGCGGCTGGACAGGCGCTACGCTGCTGGTATTGTTTCTCCAGCTTTTTTACGGCGCGCTGATGGCAGGCCATAAAGCAGCCAATGCAGCTTCTACCTGGCCTACCATTAACGGCAGCTGGCTGCCGGAACATATTTTCTCCGGCCCGGTCAACCTGGTGGAGAATAAACTTACCGTTCATTTTATGCACCGCGGGCTGGCCTACCTGCTCCTGCTGCTGACTATTGTATGGACGATAAAAGCCTATCGTATTATTACCCCCGTTCTTTTCCGGAAAACACGATGGATACCCTTTCTGCTGGTGCTTGTGCAGGCGGTGCTGGGTATTACTGCGGTATTGACCAGCCCGTATATTGTTCCCAACCGCTGGGGAACATTTGACTGGATAGCGCAGCTGCACCAGGTAACCGGCATGCTCTACCTGCTGGCCATGGTATTTATGCTCTACCTGGTAAGACCGGCAAAATAACCTGCCGGGGCGCTTTTATTAATGTGCTAAATGTCATACTATTGCTACAGGGATTTAATACCATTTTACTATGAAACCGAGCATACCAATTATTCTCGCAAAGGAGCATTTACCTGCGAGGTTCCATCCGGCCATTAAACAATCATTTATTAACGGATGAAACAAACCGTAAGAGCCATATTTTATTCGTTTGCCGTACAGCTGGTGCTGCTTCATTTTAAAAAATTCCAGGTATTGCTGTTGTTCTGGCTCCTGTTGTTTGGTGCGGTAGGCGGTGTATTTATGAAGGCGTTCGGGGTAGATTCGCTGTACCTGGCGCCGGAATACCTGGGCAGGGTAAATGCCCTGAGCTCGGCCATCGTGGGTGTATCTATCGGCATCTTTATAATGAGCTGGAATATTACCACGTTTGTGCTGTTTGGCCGTCATTTTAAATTCCTGGCTACTACTACCCGTCCTTTCTTAAAGTATTGCATCAACAACAGCGTTATCCCGCTTTCCTTTCTTTTCTTTTATTTTTTCAACGCAGTTGATTTTGATAAAAACCGGGAGCTGAGTTCTACCTGGGATATATTTGTGCTGACGGGCGGCTTCCTGCTGGGCTTCCTGTTTATCCTGGCCATTTCTTTCCTGTATTTTTTCCGGGCCGATGTATCCATTACCCGGCGCATGATTGCCGTTATCAATAAACCGGCCGAATTTAAGTCGGCCTTCCGGCCGCAGATAGCGCTTACCAGCGGCGGCAGCCGGCTGATAAAAGTAACCTCGTATCTCAATTCGCCGTTTACTGCGCGGCCCGTGCGCGATGTATCGCACTACAGCGCTTCGTTTATTGAGACCGTGTTCAGCCGTCACAATTTTGCGGCCATGCTGTCTATCTTCGTTGCATTTGTATTCCTGATTACCGTGGGCTTTTTGCTGGACCATCATATTTTCCAGTTGCCCGCTGCGGCCAGCATTACCCTGTTTTTTGCCATACTGGTGGCGGTAGCCGGCGCATTTTCCTATTTCATGCAAAGCTGGAGCGTTCCCTTCCTTGTATTGCTTTTTGTGGTGCTGAATATTTTGTACAAATACGATGTTATTGATCCTACCAATAAAGCATACGGTTTAAATTATTCAAAAGACGTACAGCGGCCGGCCTACAACCGGGAAACATTATTATCGCTGTGCTCGCCGGCCCGCGTAGAGCAGGACAAGGCGCACATGCTGCATATACTGGAAAACTGGAAGAAAAAACAAAAAGAAGAAAAACCTTTATTGTTTCTCATCAATGTAAGCGGCGGCGGCACACGCAGCGCTACGTTTACGCTGAGCGTATTGCAACGCCTCGACAGCCTTTGCGGCGGTAAGCTGATGGATAAAACCTTCCTGGTTACCGGCGCCTCCGGCGGTATGCTGGGCGCTGCCTACTACCGGGAGCTGGCCCGCGAAAGAGATGCCGGTAAAAACCTGTACCTGTACAGCCGGAAATATGTAGACGATATTTCGAAGGATTTGCTCAACCCTACGTTTTCTTCGCTGGTGGCAAGAGATTTGGCTGCGCCGGCGCAGCGGTTTAAGATTGGCAGGTACGAGTATATCAAAGACCGTGGCTATGCCTTTGAGCAAAAGCTCGGTGAAAATACCCGCGGCCTGCTCAACAAACAGATAAAGGATGTGGCTGCCGACGAGTACAATGCCCGGGAACCCCTGATGTTTTTTAACTCGGTGATTACACAGGACGGCAGAACAATGATTGTGAGTTCGCAACCGGTGAGCTTTTTAATGCGGCCTTTGTACGACAGCGCTACCATGATAAAGCCGCCCGACCCGGACGCTGTTGATTTTTCGGCCCTGTTTGCCAAACAGGACCCCATGAACCTGCGCATGCTCACGGCCCTGCGCATGAACGCTACCTTTCCATACGTGCTGCCCAATGTATGGCTGCCCAGCGACCCGGTTATAGATGTAATGGATGCGGGCCTGCGCGATAATTTCGGGCCGGAAACAACGCTGCGTTTTGTGGATGTGTTTAAAAGCTGGATAAAGGAAAACACTTCCGGCGTAGTCATCCTGCAGGTGCGTGACCGTAAGGCAGGCACCTGGGAAGATTCGTTTGAGCCGGGCAATGTATCGGAGCTGATTACCAAACCATTCCTGCTGCTGCAGTACAACTGGTACAAAATGCAGGAATACAGCCAGGACAATCTATTCAGCTTATCGCAGCAGCTGATGGGCAGTAATTTTTATAAGGTCACCTTTCAATACCTGGCCAAAACAGCCGACCGGAAAGCGGCATTAAACTTTCATCTTACGCAGGGCGAAAAACTGGATATACTGGACGCGTTGAATGACGATGTCAATTCAAGTGCCTGTGCGGCGTTTGCTTCATTGCTGAAGATGCAGGCGGAGAAAGCTGCAAGCTACAAGCCGCAAGCGGCAAGCCATTGAATGAATGGTCAATAGTGAATAGTCAATAGATCCCAAACTATAACCAAACCCGCCGTATATCGGTTGTCGAAGCAAACGATTCACTATTCACCATTGACTATTTACTTTACCGGTTGAATCAACCTAAAACATCCCGGCAATACTTTTATTACAAACTCTTCCGAGCTCAGCTTCGGCTCGCCGTCGATATGCAGGGGTGCGGCATCCATATTTTTTATCCGCAGGCTGTCGGCCTGCAAATAAATGATGCCCGATTTTTTTAAGGCGCCGGGACGCGACAGTTTATTATTGCCCGCTACCTGCATCAGTAAAGCTACAGGAAGCCGGGCCTTGTTCATTTTTCGTACTATTACAATGTCCAGCAGGCCGTCGCTCAGGCTGGCCAGCGGCGCAATGGTAACCTGGTTGCCAAACTGGTTGCTGTTGGCAATGCTGATAAACCAGGCTTCTGTGGTAAAACTGGTATTATCCAGTTGTATTTCAAATGAGTAGGGGCTGGCATTGAAAAAATGCCTGATGGATTGCCGGGTATAGGTGAGCAACCCTCTTTTTTTCTGCCGGGCAAAATTATGCGCTACCTGCGCATCAAAACCCAGCCCGCAAAGCATACAGGCAAAAGCCCCATTGATGGAAAAGGCATCTACAGGGACCGCTCTGCCGGTAAAGACAATATCCAGCGCTTTTGCGGTTTGTTTGGGAATACCGGCGCTCAGCGCCAGCCCGTTGCCCGAGCCCAGGGGCACGATGCCAAAATTGACCGGCGTATCCAGCAATTGCTGTACTACGGTGTTGACCGTTCCGTCGCCCCCGCACATGATAACCTCGGTAAACCCGTGTTCCCGGATTTTTTCTTTTATAAAGCTGTAATCGCCGCTTGCAACGGTATGGAAAAGCTCAAACCGGGCGTTGTGCTTTTCTGCGGCGGCGGCTACCAGGTCCGGCAGGGATTGTTTTGACCTGGTGCCCGAAACGGGATTGACCAGGAAAAGGAACTTACGCGACATGCGGCAAGATACTTAACAATCAGTTTACATAGGCCGGGAATAGTTTTTTTGATGACCGGTTAATGCCTCGTACGGGGCTGATTGTCACCCGTTAAACGGCCACCGGCCGCAGCGGGGCTTAGTACCGCAAACCGGTAATTTTCAAATTAAAATCTGCAAATTGTTTGCACCCTATTTATTTTTTTATAGCTTTACTCTCCAAATCGGGTCATCCTTATACCCCGTGTTTGACTTCTGTTATCACAATTCCTATCGAAATTAGCGGTTTATTGCTACGAATTCCCTAGAGTACAATACGCTCCGCATATCCTTTTTAAAGCTGCTGCTGTCCTCTCATCCTAAAGGATTCCAACTATCCTGTAGATGCTCCTTTTTTTATCCTCTCATCCTCGGAATTTCTCCACTTACCGCAAACTATTCAAAGAAAAAATTATTTGTATGCACAAGTATTTATTACTCTTTTTGGTCCTTATCTCCGCAGTAGCCGCAAAAAGCCAGCCTGTCTTTAGTGCAAAGGATTCGGTTTATACGTACAACTCGTCGGCGCCTTTAGGGAGTGTAAAGAATCCCATTAACCCCGGTCCGGGGGTAATGGCCAAATGGATTCGTACTCCCATACCCAGCCGCGAGCCCTGGGATACTGCTCCTTCTTCCAGGTTCAAATGTTATCTCTGGAACGGCATGGCATTCCGCCTGCGTTACCCCGAGAATTACGATTCTACCAACCCCGCCAGGTACCCGGTGATTATTTTCTTCCACGGGGGCGGTGAAATCGGGCCTATAACACAAAATGAAGACCATTTATTCTGGGGCGCTCAAACGTTCGCCGGCCTTATTTCAGGAGGAAGCTTCAATGCCTTCCTGTTGTACCCGCAGGAAACCTCGGTAGGATGGGGTGATGCGCAATTCCAGGTGGTAAACGGCATGCTGGATACGCTTGCCAAATACAATGCGCTCGACCTGGACAAGGTAATAACCATGGGTCTTTCTGAAGGCGGGTATGGCGCCATGGCTATGGCCAGTCTTTACCCGCAGCGCGTGGCTACCGTTATCGCTTCCTCCCCGATTGACCTTACTACCATCGGCAATATGAATGCTTATATCCATGTTCCCATGTATATAGCAAATGGGGGTGAGGACATTAACCCGCAGGCGCTGAAAGCCAACCAGTACTATAACCAGTTTCATGACGCGGGCGGAAATATTTTCCAGCATTATTACTCTACCCAGGGGCACGCTATATGGAATTTTCAATGGGATGCGCGCGACTGGGCCAACAATATTTATATGGTGCTATGGTGGAATGCTGCCTCCAAGGCGCAACCGCTGCTGTTTTTCCAAACCAACCAGTTCTGCGTGGGAAGCCCCATTTCGGCCAGGATGGGTATAACGTCCGGGTATTATGCTTACCAATGGCAAATGAGTACCGGTAGTGCGGCTTTTGCTGATATACCCGGAGCTACGGGCAATGAATTCACGGCCACACAGGCAGGCTCTTACCGGGTACATTATATGCGCACGGCTACTTCGGGCTGGTCTCCCTATACACCCAGTCCCGTTAAGATCAGCACCAAGCCCTGTTCACTTGACACCGTGTTTGTGGAACATTTTACAACTAATACAGACTCAATAAGAGTAAACGGCGTTAATCAGCCCAACCCGACCGACTACCAGTATTTTGCACCGGCACAGGAGTATAAAAGAGGCAGGTTTGGAACAGTATCCGGCAACACTTATACTTTCCAGCCGGAAAACGGACTCTACATTAATGGTTCGGAATTCTTTTCAACCGATGCCACAGGTGTACCGGGCGGACGTTATTCAGGAAATTATACCAACAGCGCCAGCGGCTTTTCTTATGCGGCAACGGATAAAGTCTTTGGTTTGTATTTTAACTGGCCAACCGTAAAGCCAAACACAAATTATGTGTTTAGTTTTTATGCGGGCAATCAAAATACCAGCTCGCTGGCACAGCTGGTGCCCAATATTGGCGGTACTAACCTGATTTCCGGCTCTGCTGCGCTTCCATCGGGTGTAACGGGCAATACCAGCTGGAGAAAGTTCAGCTATATATGGAACTCGGGTTCCAATACCATCGCTGACCTGGCCATTATGAATAAAAACACCAATACCAGCGGTAATGACTTTGCATTGGATGAAATTTCGTTAACCCAACTGCTGGCTCCGGGTGGTATAGGCACCAATATGGCGCTCTGGACCAAGGCAGACCAGGTGCCCCTGGCCGATAGTTCAAAATTGTTTGATTGGGCTAATGCTGCCGGCGGCACTACCTTAACGCAAACTACCGTAAACAACAAACCCCTGCTTAAAAACAATGCAGCTGAAAATATCAATTTCAATCCCCTGGTTTCCTTTAACCTGCCCAACAACCTGTTTTTAACCGGTACGGGCGGATTTGCAGGTAATACGTCTCACTCGGCCGCCCATATCTTTATGGTGGCAAGATCCATTGATAGTGTGGCAACAGACTCCGTCATCGTGGAAAGAGGCGGTTCGTCAAGCGTTAAGGTGGCCATTGGCCTGAATATGAAAGGCAATATTACCTGGGATGCCGGCAGCAATACCGGTGGCAGCCATCTTACTGCAGCCGCCAGCTATTCTGACCTGAACAAACCGGTGTTATGGTCATTCAGCAAAGACAATGTAAACGGTACCGGCAGCGGCAACAAACAGGATATCCGCAGAAACGGCCTGGTAGTTGCTTCTTCCAACGCTGCCAGCCCCAGCTTTACCGGCAATAGCTCTAATTTTAACATGGGCTCATCCAATGTAAAAATAGCGGAAGCTGTTTATTACCTGGATGCCAATATTACTTCCGCCAGCCAGAACCGGATTGAATCCTACCTGGCAACCAAATATGGTATGACGCTTGGCTATAAAGCCAACCCCACCAGCTACACGGCTTCGGATGGCGTTACCATATTCTGGCCCGGCAGCACTACGTACCAAACCGATGTATTTGGTATTGGGGTAGACAGCCTTTCGGGTCTTAACCAGCTGCAATCCAACAGCCTCAACTCGGGCAGCGGCGATGGCACCGGCCAGAGCGGCAAGGGTAATTTAATACTTACTGCCGTCAGCCCCCTTGACGATAAGGACTTTTTAATGATTGGCAATGATTCCACCACGCTTGCCGAGCATATCATTACTTCTACCGAAGCGCAGCCTGCGGTGCAGGGCGCTACCAGGATAGGCCGTGAATGGAAAGTAAGAAATACAGGTAATGTAGGTACGGTAACACTGACGTTTGATACTACCGGGCTTACACTGGCCGGAGGCAACAAACTGGGCAATTATCTCCTGATGATTGACAGTGATGGCGACGGCGATTTTACTACCGGTACCACCAGCTTCTACTACGCTACCAGCGCTTCCGGCAAGCAGCTTAATTTCTCTGGCGTTACCTTTAACAATAACGTGGTATTCACCATTATTACACAAAAAGTAGCCGGTTCACTGCCTGCTACCTGGCTGGGCTTTACTGCGCAGAACGTAAGTGGCAACGCATTGCTGAACTGGGAAACCAGCGAAGAAATAAATGTTGATTACTATGCCGTGGAGCATTCAACCAACGGGCTTGACTTTAATGTAATCGGCGTTAAGCCGGCTTACAACAGCCTGGGCATTAACGATTACTCTTATACGCAGCAGTCGCTCTCCGCCGGCATGCATTACTACCGCATCCGCCGGGTAGACAGGGACGGTGTATACAAATACAGCGATGTGAAAGCCCTTAAGGTTTCTGCGGTGAATGCCATCCAGATCAGGCCTAACCCGGTAACCGGCTCTACGCTTACACTGGGTATATCACTGCAGCAAAGTGTACCCGCCATCATACAGGTGGTGAGCGTTGACGGAAAAGTGATGCTCCGGACCAATACACAGCTCACACAGGGTGTAAATACCGTGAGCATGAATGTAGCTGCCATACCAACCGGCATTTACCTGGTACAGGTACAGACAAATGATGATGTGGTGACCAAGAAGTTTATCAGGGCACATTAAACACAGGCTTACTGCACCTTGCAGTAGTTTAAAATAAGTAATAGTAAGGGTAAGCCCCGGTGATGCGAGAAGCAGCCGGGGCTTTTTTATGTGTCTTGGGTTTTGCAGTGGTGCGCCTTCGGCGCATTATATTTTAACACAGAGGTGCACGGAGGTCTATTCACAGAGGAACACAGAGCTTTTGCTTCGTTTACAGGCTTTTGCGAAACCTACCTTTTAAGGGGCACAGAGGCGCGCCGACGGCGCGTGCGCGGCCTTTTACGAATAGCAGTAAGAAAAATGAAAAATCAATGATCGTTTGCGAAGCAAACCATGCCGCAGGCATGCCTCTGTGCCCCTTAAAAGGAAGGTTTCGCTAAAGGTAAACCCGCAAAAGCCTGTAAACGTGGCAAGCGCTCTGTGTTCCTCTGTGAATAGACCTCCGTGCACCTCTGTGTTAAAAAAATAAGCCCGAAGGGCTTATGGTCCCGCTAAAGGATAACTAAAGAACACGCCTTTTATCTTACTCCTCCTTATCCTCCGTCTCGGGAATTTCGTCCTTGTCGCTTTTACCGAGTTTTATTTTGGGGTTTTCCTGTGTACCGGTTACCCGCATGGGAATACCGATGATGCCAAGCGGTGGAAGGCCCAGCCGCATTTTGAGGTTTAAGCGCCCGTCCAGGCTTACCTGCCCTTCTATTCTCGGGCGGAAACCGGCTATCTTCATTTTGGTGCGCTCCAGGGTAATGATATTGTTTTTTATGGTGGTCTTGATATCTACTTTATTCAGGTCGGGGTCACCCAATCCTTCCTTGCCGGTTTCTTTTCCCATGGCCGAAAATAATTTCAGGCCTTTTACTTTTACTTTAGTAAGCGATAATACCCCGCCGCCTTCCAGCGAAGGATATACCGGGTGCATGCTGCCGTCCAGCTTTCCTTTCAGGTTATAGTCGAGCGATACAATGCCATAGGCCTTGCCGGCAGAGCTGGCCATATCGTGAAACAGCTTTATTTCGCGCCAGGCCCTGTTGATATCAAAATCTTTTGCCTGCAGGTGATAATCAAAAAATGCTCTTTTGGGGCTAAGGCTGCCGTAATGCGCATCCATCACTACCTGGCACCCTACCAGGTTAAAACCGGTTTGCGCCATAGAAAGCCTGCCGCTGTCTACCGTTACATGACCGGTGGCATTGGTAAGCAGCATACCATTATAGGCCAGCTTTTGCGCGGTGGCCGTCAGCGTAAGGCTAAGGTTGGAAGGAACGATGATAACCCCTGTTTCCGAATCGGCCGTCGTCACTGGTTTCATTTGCACTGTGTCGGCCGGCGTTTTTACGGCGGGTGGGGCAAAAGCCATCAGCTCATCGGCATTGATAAAATTGCTGTTTACCGTAAAACTGCCTTTCAGCGTACCGGTATTGCCCAGCGCATATTCAATAACGTTTTGCAGGTAGCCGTTCATGCTGAAATCCGATTGCCCGTAAGTGGCGGTAAAAGTGGTAAACCACATTTTTTCCTGGTTAAACCGGAATAGCCCTTGTTTGATAACAAATGGCTGTGGAAAAGCTTCGTACGATGTTTTTATATTGCTCAGCTGCAGGCTGCCCTGGTTGTGCAATTGGGCATAGCGCCCGTGCAGGGCATCGCTCTGGCGGCCCTGCAGGGATAAATCGGCATCTATAAAACCGCTTACCTCCAGCCCCTGGCGTGAAAAAACCTGGTAAATCTTTCCGAGGTCAAGGGTACCTTTTGCTTTAATATTATAAGCAATATCATCAAAGTTTTGCAGGGAAGCCTGTACGGTAAAGGGCTTGCCCTCAAATTCAAACGAAGCGGGCTGTATAAGCACGCGCAGGTCTTTGAGCGTGCCCGTTGCATCGGCGGCATTGGCCACCACCTGTATATTGCTGATGGGATGCGGGTAATACGTTGATTGAATAAGCCCGTTTTGCAGCCTGATGTCCGCCGTGGTCAACGGGAATGTTTTTTGCGCGGGGTTATAATGGCCTTTTGCATCCAGCACCAGTTTTAATATGCCGGCCAGTTCCATGCTGTCCATGGGCACCAGCTTTTTAATATCGGCCAGGTTAAATTCCGATTGCAGGTGCGCATCTACTTCCGGGTTATCGAGCCCTTTTACCGTGGCGTAGCCTTTCAGGAAATTGCTGCCGGCACTGGCCTGCAGGCCGGTAAACTGTACCGCTATGTTTTTATAATTATGATCGGCGCAGGAGGCGTCCAGGTCAAAACCGATACCCGTAAGCGCCATGGGGAGCGAACTGTATTTGAAATAACCATTTTCCAGTTTTGATTTCAGGGTAAACGACGGTATGCTGAGCAGGATGGTATCGTGCCGCAGGCTGTTGGGGTTGGGCCCTTTTGCATACCGGCCTTCGGCGTTCAGGTGAAGCCGGTATTTTCCTTTCAGGTCCATCGATTCAAAACCGAGCGCCTGGTCCAGTTTTTCAAGGTCCATCTCCGCGTTCACCCGCGCGGTAATAAACGGTTGCGTAAGACCTTTTGTATGAAAGGCGCCGTGGAAATAATCCTTATCGATATTAAAATACAGCGAATCGATGTTTACCTGCAGGCTGTCGGCGTTCAGCGAAGGCATCTTTGTATCCAGCCGCAGGTAGAGATTGGAGGCCGGCAGCGGTGAATTGCCATAACTGATATAGCCATCATCTATCTTCATGGAATAGGCCAGGTCCGGCATGCGGTTTTGCGAGGCAATATACTGGCCCTTTAGCGTAAGCAATATATCGGTAGTGCCTTTTACCGTTGCTTTTTGCAGCCAGGTAAGGTAGGGAGGTGGAAAAGCGGTAATAAAATCTGCCAGCTTTGTTTTATCAGAACTAACGGTAAAATCCATACCATAGCCGTTAGGCAAAAAATCCAGCTTGCCGCTAAACTCTACCGGCAGCCGGTTAATAAGCAGGTCGTTTTTCTGGAAGAAAAAGGCCAGCGAGTTGGTATTGATTTTGGTAATCAGGTCGGCATCAATTTTCTTGTGCTGCAGGTAGGGCTCGTGGTTGAAAGAAAAATCGAGCGAGTCTACCTGCGCATGGCTGTACAGGTCAAATATGGCCTTGCTCAGGTCGCCGTTGCCGGTATAATTAAAACCCCGGGCATTGATGAGGAGCGGGAGCGACTGGTCGTTGTACACCAGGTGGCTGTTTTCAATAATGATCTTTTCCAGCTTCAATGCCGTGCCGCCGGCTGTATCGCTGCTTACTTTCTTTTTTTTGCCGGACACATACACATTATAATTGGCTTCGCCTTTGGCGTTCACCTGTACATTCATATAGGCATCCGAAACAAAGATTTTATCGATATGAATGCTTTTGTTGAAAATAAGCGTGCTGAGATCAATACCAAAAGCCACTTCCTCCGCAGCCACCAGCGTATCTTTTTGAAACGGGGCGGAACCCTTCAGCGTAAAATCGTAAAGCGTAAGGGTAAGCGAAGGAAAATGCTTGAAGAAGGATAAACGCGCTTTGGAAAAATTCAGCTCACCCGCAAGGCTTTCGTTGGTCCAGTTTTTAATCTTTTCAGATACCGTACCGGGAAAAACAACTGGGGCAAGGAACAACAATAATAGCAGGGTGGCAATAGACAACCCCGTTATTTTAAGCAGCTTATAAATAAAGGATTTTACAGATAGTCTCACCCGCCAAAGATAGGAAGAAGCTATTTAACCGGCTTCAGCCCTATTACCTCCTGCAGGAATTTTTCCACCTGGGCCTGTACCCCCGCCACATCTTTTGATCGGATATACGAGCCCAGCACATGGCTGCCGGTATTGGGCATGGCCTGGCTGCGCTTCAGGTTGTCGGGGGTTCCCAGCTGGCCAAACATCCTGAGTTCGGCGTCTACGCGCACGGTGCTGTCCTGGTGAACGGAATCTTTATAATAATATAATAATAACGTGGGCTGTTTTACCTTTTCAAACGTCTCTTTGTTCATGCTGGTTTCCAGCAGTTCTTCCAGCTGCACGGTAGCATTGAGCGGGTAGCGGGTGTACCAGTATTGCTGGTACTCCTTTTCCAGCGGCACGGTGTCGGTCGACTCAATATGATCTTTGCCGGTAACCATTTTGGCTATCTGCATGCCCCAGGGATTGTTGAGCAGCCAGGCTTTATCGTTATTGATGGCAATATTGGGCGATAGCAGCACCAGGGCGTTTACATCACCCGGGTAGGCGGCGGCCAGCTGCAGGGCATTGGTGCCGCCGGTAGAAGTGCCTATTAAAATAACCTTATCGCCCAGTTGTTTGCCAATGGCCAGCGCCTGCTGGGCCGACTCCCAGTAGTTATCTGCCGTGAGGTTCATCATAGGTTCGGTGGTATCAATACCGTGCTGCGATAAGCGCGACAGGTACAGGTTGCAGCCAAATTCTTTTGCAATATTGCGGTGTACCGGGTCGCCCTCCGCCTGCGAGGCCGAAAAACCATGCAGGTATACAATGGCCCAGGGGGTTTTGGCTTTGGTGCTGTCATTAGCCCATACAATTCTTGCCTCGTTATCGGGCTTCAGCTTATGCTGCGCCTCGTTATTGCTGATGTATTGCTCCAGCGCCGCCGGCTGTGCGGGCACCTGCGGCATATCCTTTTTATATTGCGGGGCGGAGGGGTGGGGGCCTGCCAGGTAAACAATAACCAGCAGCGCTATTATGGCCAGAAACCAGCGGAGGAATTTTTTCATGAAGCTGTTTTATAGCTAAAACTACCATTTTGCCGGCTATTTAAAATGAATTTGGTATGAATTATCCGGGGCCTTTTGCCAATAATCTTGATCCGGATTATGAAAGTCTTTTTCTAGATCCTTGTTGGTGAGTGAATTATAATTTAGCTTTAAATGATGTCTCTTGGTTCTAAAACACTAACCCTGGCAGCCCTGTTGCTGTTGGTCATCACGTTTGCACCTGCTCAAAACCTTGTCATCAATGGCAGTTTTGAAGACGGTAACACCTGCACGGAATTTCAGCTTCCCTGCGGCCCCGAAGCCTGGGTTACCCTGCCGGTTAAAACCAAGGTGGTATTTTACGGTACGGACGATAAGAAAAAAACAGGCAATCATCATTACGGGGCCATACTGGAAAACATCAACCAGCCTTTTACCGGTCGCACGTATGTGCAAACCATGCTGTGCCGGCCCCTCGTAGCCGGCCACCGCTACCGCCTTCGTATGCGCTGCCTGACAGCCCCCGCACCTTTTGAACAGGCCGGCATATTGCTGAGCAACGATGAAATAATAGACGGGATAGATACCCTGTCGAGGCTGGTAGCCAGCTTCCTGGTCAAAGCCGACAGCATACAGGAGCAGGATGATCTTAGAAAATGGCTCACGGTGCAGTATACGTTTACCGCGGCGGGAGGCGAACAGTTTTTAACGATGGGCAATTTTTCAAAAACCTGGTCGCCCCGCAATAAACTGTACGCGCACGATGTGTTTGGTGATATCGTGCTGTCCATGGACGATGTGTCGTTACAGGCCGAAGATCCCGCCGAAGCAGCCGATACCAGCTGCGATTTGTTAAGAAACAGGATTTATACCCGTCACCAGCGCCATACGCGTTATACTTACCTGCTGGGGGAACCTAAAACCGCGCCGGTGGTAACAGCGGTAGCGGTAAAAGCGTCCCCGGGCCCGGTACGGCAGGCTGCTCCCAACCCGCCACCCCCCCTGGTTAAACAGGCCCGCGACAAACCCGTTGAAGAAACGATAGCTACCGGCAACGATACCCTGCGCATCCCGTTTGATGTAAACAGCAGCAGGCTGAAGCAGGCAGCCGGTTTTCTGCCCGACAGCATTTTATCGCAGGTATTGGCGCGGCCGTATAAAAGTATTTTCATTGCCGGGTATACCGATAGTACCGGCCCCCGGCAACTCAACAAAGCGCTTTCCCTGCACCGTGCGCATGCTGTGGCGGACTGGCTGCTGGAAACCGGTAAAATACCGACGGCAAAAATTCACCTGGCCGGCAGGGCCGATGAAAACCCCATAGCGCCCAATACCAGCCCCGAAGGCCGCGGCCTTAACCGCAGGGTGGAAATTATTATCCGGCGCGTGGACTAACTTTGCCTCATGCACAACGCGTTTATTGGTTACCTGCAGTTATTTAAAGCCATTTCCCCCGCAGACGCTGCATTGCTGCAAAGCTGTTTGCAATGCAGGACCCTTGCCGAAGGCGAATGCCTGCTGCAGGAAGGCCGTGTGGCCAAAGAAATGTTCTTTGTATACCGTGGCGTGCTGAAGATTGTAAAAGTGAATGAAAAAGGCAAAGACGTAACGCATTTCTTTGTCAAGGAAAACCATTTCTGCTCCATATTGTACAGCTTTCTGAACCAGGTGCCCGCCGGCGAAAGCATAATTGCCGCCTGCCCGGCCGAAGTAATGGTGATAACAAAGCATGCACTCGATGAATTGTACCGGCAGCTGCCCTGGTTTAAAGAGCTGCATGGTACCATCATGCAGCAGTCGCTGATGGAAAAGATACAGGTGCGCAACGAACTGCTGGGTGAGGATGCCGCTGCCCGCTACCGTAAATTCTTACTGCGCCAGCCCGAAATAGCCCTGCGGGTGCCCCTGGGCGATATAGCTTCTTACCTTGGCATTACCCGGCAATCGCTGAGCCGCATCCGGCGCAATACCCGCTAAAACCATTTTTACCATTTGGTAAACCCCTTGCCGCTGCCGCTGCGGAGCTTTGCCTTCATAAAATAATACAATTATGAAGGAAGGACTAACAACACATGCATTAAAAGACAAAAGAATCGTTTTAATTGGTGGCACTTCGGGATTTGGCCTGGCCACCGCAGCGGCCGCTGCCTCCGAAGGCGCCCGCGTGGTAGTGGTATCCGGCAAAAAAGAAAATGTAGACCGGGTCCTGGCAGCCCTGCCCAACGGCAGCGAAGGCTATACCACTAACATAAGAGATGAAAAACAGGTAAGGGAATTATTCCGTGCCGTCGGGGCGTTTGATCACCTGGTGTTTACCGCCGGCGAAACATTGCCCGTGGGTGAAATGAACAGCATTGATTTTGAAAAAGTCAAAACATTTTTCGATACCCGCTTCTGGGGTTCGCTGATGGCGGCCCGCTACGCCAGCCCGTTTATCAGGCCCGGCGGTTCTATTGCACTAACCACCGGTATTGCAGGCAGGCGCCCCTGGAAAGGCTGGACCGTAGTAGCCGGTTTAACCGGTGCCATAGAATCGCTTACCCGCGCGCTGGCAATAGAACTGGCGCCCATACGGGTAAATGCCGTATGCGCAGGCCTGGTAAGAACGCCGCTGTGGGATAATGTTCCGCTACCCCAGCGGGAAGCGATGTATAAACAGGTGGCCGCACAGCTGCCCGTGGGCCGCATTGGCGAACCGGAAGATCTTGCCCAGTCGTTTCTCTATCTTATGAAACAACCCTTCAGTACCGGGCAGGTTATCATTGCCGACGGCGGGGGTGTATTGGTATAAGGCTAAGAGTTCAAAGGAGACAAAAGAAGAAATGGAGGGGGAGAGGCTTTATAAGTTTGGGGTCGGTTGAAGTTCATAGAGGTTATTGGGCGCACAGAGTTATAAGAGAAAAAGAGATGCTGCACAGGCGTGCCACGGTTCGTTTGCTTAGCCAGGGTAACCGTGGCACGCCTTCTTCCCTAAAACCCTCTTTTTCTCTTATACCTCTGTGCGCCCTAAAAAACCGTTGCCTTACCAGTCCCTCCGCAACAAAAAAGCATTTCCAAAAAAAGCCCTCCTTTTCCTCTTTTGTCTCCTTTGAGCTCTTAGTTACAAAGATTCATTGTTGCGCACTCAATAATTTGTTTAAATTCGGTCACCTCAAAACACGCAACATGGCTCTGTCCAAACGCTTTCTTGCCCTCGATGTATTTCGCGGCATGACGGTTTGTTTTATGATTATTGTTAATACCCCGGGCGACGGCGAACATTCCTTTTCACCGCTTAACCACGCTGCCTGGCATGGGTTTACACCTACCGACCTGGTGTTTCCCTCCTTTCTTTTTGCCGTGGGCAATGCCATGAGTTTTGTTATGCTCAAATGGGCCGAGCAATCGCAGGCGCAGGTATTGTGGAAGATATTCAAACGCACGGCGATTATTTTCCTGCTGGGCTTCCTGCTATACTGGTTCCCTTTTTATAAACCCGATCAGAACGGCGTTTGGGGCGTTACCCTTTCGGGCACCCGCATACTGGGCGTGCTGCAGCGCATAGCGCTTTGTTATGGTATCGCCTCCCTGCTGTTCTATTACCTCAAACCGCGCACCGTGCTGTTCATTTCCGTGGGCCTGCTGTTTTTATACTGGGGCCTGTTGTACTGGTTTGGAGACCCCGGCGCGGAGCTCACCATGGCCGGCAATGCCGGGCGTAAGCTGGATATCTGGCTCATGGGCTATGGCCATCTGTACCACCACGATAAAATTGTTTTTGACCCCGAAGGCTGGCTCAGCACCCTGCCGGCTATAGGCAATGTAGTGGCCGGTTTCCTGGTGGGCCGCTTTGTACAGGAAAAAGGGAAGACTTACGAGGGACTGGCCAGGCTGCTCCTGGCCGGTTTTGCCCTGGCGGCGGCCGCGTATTTCTGGAACCTGGTCTTCCCGGTCAATAAAAAGCTGTGGACCAGCTCTTTCGTGTTGCTTACCATAGGGCTGGACTGTGTTATTCTTGCTGCCGTTATCTACCTGGTTGAGTTTCGCCAGAAAACCCGGTGGACCTATTTTTTCGAGGTTTTTGGCAAAAACACCATATTTATCTACCTCTTATCCGAGCTGCTGGTCATCACCCTGGACATCATCCACGTGAGCGGCGGCGCCAGCCTTTTCAGCTGGATTTACGAGCATGGCTTTCACTGGGCGGGCGACTACATAGGCTCGTTTTTATTCGCTATCGTGTACATGCTGGTATGCTGGGCCGTAGGTTACGTGCTGGATAAGAGAAAGATATACATCCGCGTATAGTTTCTCCATTAAGTTTATTCGCAGGCTTTGCCAGCCCGCCAAATTGACGTACTTTTGCGCCTCGTTTGAAGTTGAAAAGTCGATTGGTTGCCAGTAGGATACTGTGACCGTTTGTATTATCAACCCATCAACTGATTAACCAAATAATATTATGAATATCAGAAACATAGCTATTATTGCCCACGTTGACCACGGAAAAACAACGTTGGTAGATAAGATTTTGCATGCTACCAAGGTTTTCCGCGACAACCAGGAAACCGGTGAGCTGATCATGGACAGCAATGACCTGGAGCGTGAGCGCGGTATTACCATCTTCAGCAAAAACGCTGCGGTAGAGTACAAGGGCACCAAGATAAACGTTATCGATACCCCTGGTCACTCCGATTTTGGCGGTGAAGTAGAACGCGTATTGAAAATGGCCGACGGCGTGCTGCTGCTGGTAGATGCGTTTGAAGGCCCCATGCCGCAAACCCGCTTTGTATTGCAAAAAGCCCTGCAGCTTAACCTGCGCCCCATTGTTGTTATCAATAAAGTAGATAAGGACAATTGCCGTCCCGACGAAGTACACGATGCGGTATTTGAACTTTTCTTTAACCTCGATGCCAGCGAAGAGCAGCTGAACTTCCCTACCTTCTACGGGTCGGGCAAAAACGGCTGGTTCAACAGCAAGAACGAACGCTGCGAAGGAATTGAACCCCTGCTGGATGGCATCCTGGAATATGTACCTGCTCCCAAAGTGGCCGAAGGCCCGCTGCAAATGCAGATCACTTCGCTCGACTACTCTTCCTTCCTGGGCCGTATAGCCGTAGGTAAAGTAGCAAGAGGCGTTATCAAAGAAGGACAAACCATTGCCCTCATGCAGGCCGACGGTGTTATTAAGCGTTCCAAAGTAAGGGAGCTGTACACCTTTATGGGCATGGGCAAGAAAAAAGCCACCGAAGTAGTGGCCGGCGATATCTGCGCCGTGGTAGGACTGGAAGATTTTAATATCGGCGATACCATTGCCGATATCGACAATCCCGAAGCATTACCCGTTATCAGCGTGGATGAGCCCACCATGAGCATGCTGTTTGGCATCAACAACTCCCCGTTCTTTGGCCGCGATGGTAAATTTGTTACCTCGCGTCACCTGCGCGACCGCCTGATGAAGGAAACGGAAAAAAACCTGGCCCTGCGCGTAGAAGACACCGATAGCGCCGATAGCTTCCTGGTATTTGGCCGCGGTATCCTTCACCTGGGTATCTTAATTGAAACCATGCGCCGCGAAGGCTTTGAACTGACTATCGGTCAGCCTACGGTACTGATAAAACAAATAGACGGTAAAAAGCACGAGCCCTATGAAATATTAGTGGTGGATGTGCCTACCGATTATAGCGGTAAAGTAATTGACCTCGTTACCCAGAAGAAAGGCGAAATGCTGATTATGGAGAGCAAGGGACAAATGCAGCACCTTGAATTTGAAATTCCTTCCCGCGGCCTCATCGGCCTGCGCAGCAATATGCTTACCAATACCGCCGGCGAGGCAGTAATGGCGCACCGTTTCCTGGAATACAAACCCTGGAAAGGACCTATTCCCGGCCGGAACAATGGCGTACTACTTTCCAAAAACCAGGAAAAGACCACCGGCTATTCCATCGATAAACTGCAGGACCGCGGTAAGTTTTTTGTAGACCCCGGTGAAGAAGTGTATACCGGCCAGATCATTGCCGAGCACATCAAGCCGGGTGACCTGGTAGTAAACGCTACCGAGCCCAAGAAGCTGACCAACCACCGTGCCAGCGGTACCGATGATGCATCGCGCATCGCGCCCAAAACGCTGATGACGCTGGAGGAATGTATGGAATACATCCAGCAGGACGAGTGCATTGAGGTAACCCCCAAGGTAATCCGGATGCGTAAAGTAATCCTGGACGAGGACGAGCGTAAGAAAGTACAAAAAAGAATGACTTCTGAAGTGGGGAATTAATAGCCCCCGGGAATAGTAATAATAAGAGTTTATATAAGCGCTTCCCCCGGGAGGCGCTTATTTTTTGGCTGCTGGCATACGGTGAGCCGCCCTATAGGGGCGGCTCACCGTATGCCGGTAGTGGGGTGAGCCGCCCCTATAGGGCGACCCACCCCACTACCAATGGCAAATCCGCATCCCAACCCCTCCTGGCATAAACTTTTTAAGCCTTATCTTTGTAGTACAGAAGGCCATGCGGAAGTATTTTTTCATACTCATTTTTTTATTTGCCCTGCAGGGGTCATCCCCCATCCAGGCGCAATGTTCTATCTGCACCCGCACGGCGCAGCAACTGGGCGAACGCCCGGCAAAGGCCCTCAATGGTGGCATTCTCTACCTCGCCGCCATGCCTTTTCTCATCTTCAGTTATATCGGGTATCGCTGGTGGAAGCAGAACCGGGAATAGTACATAAGAATTTTTGCGCACAGAGGTATAAGAGAAAAAGAGACGCCTTCTTGGGGTCACCCGCCTTCTTCCCCCAAAAACCTCTTTTTCTCTTTTAACTCTGTGCGCCAACCCTTTTCTCCGCGTTGATAATCATGCGCCGAAGGCACATCCGCCGGCCACCTAAAATAAAAACAGCCGCTCCCTGCCACCTACTTTTTTCTTTTGCCCGAAGGGCCGGATATTGTACGTAAACGTAGCCATAAAATACTGGGTCAGCACATTCGACTGCGAGGTGGTGGTTATATTGCGCTGGGCATACATGTATATATTCTTATTGCTATTCAGTACATCAAACATGCTCAGCTTCAGCACCCCTGTTTCATCTTTCAACATGGTAAAATTAACCGCGGCGTTTAAGTGATAGATATCCTTGGGATAGCCGGCCGGCAGGCTGCCGTTGTAACTGTAATTGAACTGGGTTTCCCAGATAACGTGTTTGGGATAACGGAGTATCAGTTCATTATCCCAGTTATGGCTAACCACTTCCAGTTTGGTAAAGGCTTTGTTGGTATAGCGTGTAAAATTATACCCCAGGTAGTAATTGGCATTCCATTCAAATTTATCATTCCAGTTCAGGCTGATGCCTGCCCCGTTGCCCAGGTTGAACGTTGTTTGCCAGCTGCTTTCATTATTGTACAGGAGCTTGTTGCGGTTAAGGCTGTAATTGGAATTCAGGCTCCAGGAAAAAATAAAATTCTGCCTGGTTTTGTATTGCCGGCTAATATTGAAATAGGCATAAAAATTACTGCTGCCATTGGCATTGACCGGCATATTGGTTTGCACCCCCTGGTCGCTCACACTAATGCTTTGTATGATATCGTTGCTGGTGAAAGCACCATTGATATATACGTTTATGTTCATACTCTTCTTGGGATTATTGAAGTAGTAATTCAGCGAGAGATTATTTCTTTCTGAGGGCAATAAAGCGGCATTTCCTTTATTGATATAGTATGGATTGGTATTATCAGATACGGGAATAAGATAGTTGTAATTGGGCAGCGTAATATCCTGGCTGTAATTAAAATTCAGTTGTTTGTAAACGGCGGTAAAGCCGGGCAAAACATCAAACCGCTGCTGTTTTATGGCTGCGGGCAATGACGCCAGGTTATTATTGACATACTGCCAGAGGGTTCTTACCGAAGGCGTCAACGTAAGGCTTTTGTATTTAAACTCCAGGCCTCCGGTAAGAAAAAAGCGGTTGGATTCGCGTGAAAAGTGGCTGCTCAGCGGGGCATTATAGATATCGTATTCCTTGGAAGTGCTGTCGGGCTTATTATAGGTAGTAACGCCGTTGTTCAGTTTGCCGTATTCGTACCGGCCGCCAAGGCGAATGGTCCATACTTTACTCAGCGGCTCGCTGTAGTTAAAGCTGGTCACCGCATCGGTACGGGGTATCCGTTCAGAACGCAGCTGGAACAGCAGGCTGTCGCTGTTTACGGGATAATGAAACTGTGTTTTTGAATCGGTAATATAATCGTTAAAACGGTTGTTTACATCCAGGCTCTGGCTGATGGTAAACCGCCGCCCTTTTTTTCTTTTCGACAGGCGGGTAAGGCTGAGCTGGTGCCGGTAGTAGTAGGTATTCGACTGGTTGAACTGCCCGATATTGCCATTGCTCAGCATGCCCAGCTGGTTATTGCTGCTGCTGATGCCGCTGTACCGGTCTTCATTTTGCAGGCCGATGGTATAGTTTACATTGGCCAGGAAATTGGTCACCGAATCGGGCTTTAGCCGGGCGCCCAGGCCTATATTATGGCCGTTGGTAACCACATCTGCGTTTACCCGGGTGCTATTGCTGATAATGGTATCGGTATTGTACTGGTTGATATCGGTAGTAGCCTGCCGCGCCACGATGGTATTGCCATAAAAATACTGCAGGTAAAACGATTCTTTGGTATTGGGTGCATGGTTCAGGTTAAAGCCGCCGCCTTTGCTGGTAGCCACGCCCCCACTACCCTGTGTACCCCCGAAATTGATGCCGTTGATAGAAATGCTGCTGCTGCCCGAGCTGCTGGTAGATATGCTCATGCTGCTGCCATTGCTGTTGTCCCTGTTGCGCGAGAAGCCCCCGGTTTGCATCAGGTCGGTAAAACCAAAGCCGGGTTTATTGAGATTGTTGAGATAACCCAGCACGCTCAGCTGCAGGGTATCGCGGAAAATATTGGCAATACCACCGGCTTCATAACGATTATCCGTACCTCCCCCGGCATAGAGCTTCCCGAACCATCCTTTTTTAACACCTTTTTTAAGGGTAAGATTGATCACTTTGCCCACGTTATTGATATTATCGTCGCCGTTGCGCAGCAGTTCATCTTTATCATCGGTTACCTGCACCTTATCAATTACATTGGCCGGCAGGTTGCGGGTAGCCATCTTGGGGTCGTCGCCAAAAAAGTTTTTACCGTCTACCTGGATGCGGTTTACCGGTTTGCCGTTTACGGTAATATTCCCGTCGGCATCCACCTGTACGCCGGGCAGTTTTTTCAGCAGGTCTTCCACCAGCGCATTGGGGATGGTTTTAAAAGCAGAGGCGTTGAATTCAATGGTATCGCGCCGCACGGTTACCGGCGGCCGCTCTGCGATTACCAGCACTTCATCCAGCGATTGGGCATCGGCCGGTATGGCCAGTGTGCCAAGGTCCAGCTGCGGCTGTGCAGCCGTTAACGTAAATGCTTTGCGGTATACCCGGTAGCCGGAAAAGGAGATAACGGCGCGGCAATTGATATTCAGCGGCAGGCCGGGCACTTTAAACTCCCCTTCGGGATTGCTGAGCCGGTACGTAATAATAGCGGTGTCGGCGGCTTTAAAAACGGTTATGGTGGCCAGTCCCAGCGGTTGTTTGCTGGCAGAATCGGCAATCTTCCCTTTAAGAACACCCTGCGGGAAGGCTTTTACCGAACATAGAATGATAAGGAGTGCTGCTACAGTTAGTCGCATTAGGTTACCCGGTTTACGGTTCACAATATACGATATACTTCGTACTAAGGCCCCTGCTATACCGGATTTTGTTTATTTTTATACCAATGGCAAATAAGCATGATGAGCTGGAATACCTGCCGGAGGCAAGGGCGGAACTGGATAAAGAGTACGGGTTATTAAGCCCGGCGGCCGCATTTACGGAATGGCGACAGCAATTGGCGGCGGAGTTAAACCGCCTTATTCAGCATGATTTTAACCGCCTTATCAGTGGCCTGTACCGGCTGGATGTAAGTGAGTCAAAGCTCAAATACCTGCTGCAAAACAATCCTGCGGAAAATGCAGGGGCTATTATTGCGGACCTTATTATAGAGCGGCAGCTGCAAAAAATAAAATCCCGCCGGGAGTTTAGCCGGCGGGACGATAATATCAGCGGGGAAGAGAGGTGGTAATATTAGTGAATGGTGAATAGTGAAGGCGAAGCAAACGATTCACTATTCACTATTCACCATTCACTATTGCCTATTTATACATCAGCTCCCTTACCTTCTCTTTATCTTCTTTTTCTTTTTTCAGGTCGAACATGGTGCCAAATACCCTGTCCCAGATAGTGGTGCTTACGCCAAATCCTTTTTGCTGCTCCTTGTAGTGGTGCAGGTGATGGTTTCTCCACAAGGGCTTCATCCATTTAAATGGCGGGTTCCAGGCATGAATGGCATAGTGCATGGTGCCGTACATTAAATAGCCGAATAAAAACCCGGGGAAAAACATGAATATGGTATTGCCCAGCACCAGGTACTGGAGCGTAAACAATACGGAGGCAATGATAAGGCTGGGCACGGGCGGCATAAACAGGCGCTCTTTATCGCGCGGGTATTCATGGTGATTGCCGTGCAAAATATAAATAAAACGTTGCGCCCGGGGGCTTTCTGCTATGTAATGGAAAATGAAACGGTGCATGATGTACTCAAACAAGGTCCAGGTAAGCATGCCTGCCACAAAAACCAGCGCCATATAGCCAAAGGTATAGTTCAGCAATGCTAAACTGCGGTAGAGCATATATCCTATAATAGGAAGGTACATGCCCCAGATAACCAGCGGATGTGTTTTGGTCAACACCTCCAGGTATTGGCTTTGAAATATCCGCGCCTGCCCTTTGTTGTAAATTTTCTCAAACTTCATATCCCATCGGTTTTGCGGTAACAAATATAACCCGAATCGGTCAAAATCGATGCTTTGTTAATGGGCTTTCACAAATCACCCCAAAGGCCGGGTGGTACAGGGAATTTCCGTAGCGGGTACAAAAAAGGCTGCAAACCATTTGGTATGCAGCCTTTTGGATAATGGTCCATCACCCGGCCCTTATTCCGCCGCCAGGCCTACCCCGCTTCCAAAGACGCCGGGCACCGTTTGAACGCTATTTAACCCGCCGTCGGAACCCACGCTGTATACATTGAGGGTATTGCTGCCGGCAGTCAATACGTACAGGTACTTTGAACCGTCGCTTAGCGCAGCATCGGCAGGAGCCGTTCCTGAAGCGGCAGCTACAGCGGTTAGTAATTTTATGCTTCCTGTAGCATCGTTTACACTAAAAGAAGAAACATCGTTGCTGCCGGTATTGGCGGCATAAGCAAATTTTTCATTATCGGTCAGCACCACCCAGCAGGCCGCCGTTTGATTGGCAGACACCGGGCCGGTAACCAGTGAAATTACCCCGTTGTTATCTACATGATAAGAAGATACTGTGCTGGCGCCGGCAGCCCCGCCCGCTGCTTCCGATACAATGATTTTTCCATTGCTTCCCACAGCAAAGCCAAAGGGGGTGGGATGGGCTGAAGTAAGGGTATGCATGATGCCGCTGCTGTTATAGCTGAGAATGGTGTTGGCGCTTTTTTCAGTTACTACCAGCGCCTTACCGCCATTTACAAACGATACCTGTGCGGGGCCGGCAGCTTTACTGCTTAATGGTTTGGTAGAATTGGCTACGGGTAACAGCTTTCCGTCACTTCCCAGTTCAAAACCGGTAATATTACCATCACCGCCCCCGTTCAGTACCACTACTGCATGGTTATATTCTGTGATGCTGATGGGCGTTATACCGCCCGAGGACACGGTGCTAACCAGCTTAGCCCCATGACCGGTTATTTTGAACGAAGAAATACTGTTGCTGCCGGCGTTTGCAACCAGCACAATATTGTCCGGGGTAAGGACTACCGATCCCTGGCTGCCAAGCCCGGCGCCGGTGCCAAAGCCGCCGGTAGCATAGGAGCTGTCCCAGGTAAGTTTTCCGTTTTCCGCGCGGTGATAGGCAATTAACGTGTTGCCCTTGGCCGAATTGCTCATGGTATAGACCTGTCCGCCCTCACCGGCATCTCCATGTTCTCCCTTATCTTTCTTACAAGCCGTAAAAGCGAGTACACCGATAGCGAGCACCATCCAGGTTTTGTTTTGTTTCATAAAACTGTTTTTTGAGTTTAATAATGAAAATGTTGATTAACGTGTATAGTTTAGCTACTGTAAATGCGCGGCCGGTTCGTTTCCGGGCAAAGGGGTGCCGCCTGTTTGTTTTAACAGTTAAAAAGCGGGTGTTTACTGTAAGCGTATTAGTGAAAAGGGTTCGTTACCCCAATATTAATACCGGTAGCCATTACCTGCATGGAACCGATACCAATACCCTTCAGCGGAATTTGCCAATAGGGTTCTATTCTTATTGTAGTTTTTTTCCCTGTACGTAATTCATACCCGATACTAAACCCTGCTGCTGCCGAAAAATACCCTGTTTTATGACGATAGTCGCCCTTCATGTTTTGCTTTACCCCATTTATCATTGCCAGGTAGTCATTGCTTTCGCGGGTGAGCAGGAAAGAAGAAATGCCGGGGCTGATAAACCAGTTTGAACGGGCGCCTGCTGCAAAATCATATTTTACTTTTAACGGGATTTCAAAAACAGCCAGGCTCCCATTCATGCTTAACAGGGTCATATTAGCCGGCATGCTGGCGCCGGCCTTATTCATATCAAAATAACTACCCTGGCTGTAATAGTATTTGGTTGAAAACCCAAAACCGGTTTCCACGGAAAGTTTTTTGCCAAAACGGTATCCTGCCAGCAGCCCGGCGCTCAACCCGGTTTTATCAAAACCCTGTCCCGACACCTGGTTTACCTGCAGTCCTGCTGTAATGCCAATATAAGCTCCGCGGGCTTTCTTTTCAGCCGGCCTGTTTTCCGGTTTGGAAAGAGCGTTACCCAGGCTACCGGTAGCGATAAGCGCCGCTTGTACGCAGTCTTTTTCCGGGGGCATTATGCTAATGGTAGCTTCGGTCTGTACCCGCTGCTGCGCATTAACCCGGGTAGCACCGGTAAGAATAGCCGGCGAGCTGCTGTATGCGTTGCTTGTTTTAGCCGCCGTTCCACCGGTAAAAGAAGAGAGGGAGCCGGGCGCTTTAACCAAATCATGCTTCGCGTTATCCTGTGTCGTATTTATGCCGCCCCGGATGGTTAACCTGCCAGGGGCCGGTTTGGAAGAGAAATGGAAAAGGATAATGGCGGTAAGGCCGGCAGTAAACAGCACTAATGCCAGTATAGATAATAACGTATTTGTATTTTTCCGGGCAGTAGCTGCAGGCATTGTCGTTGCCACAGGGGTGCCGGCAATAAGCGTTGCAACAGCATCCCAGTCTTTGGCGCCGGTTTTCAGCGGGTATTTTTCCGCTGCCTGCTGAAACAATTCATCCATATCGTCGTCTAAATAGTGCATACTATTGTTTCTTCCGTTTTTTTTATGCTTTGCTGAAGCAATGCCCTTGCCCTCGACAGGCATGATTTTGACGTGCCCACCGATATTTTCATGATATCGGCAATTTCCAGGTGGTTGTACCCATCAATTACGTAGAGATTGAAGACAATCCTGTATTTGGGTGGCAGTTTCTTTACCAGGATGATTAACTCTTTGTACAATAAAAGCTGGTCGGCATCCCCATCCTTACTGCTCCATTCCCAAACCGATTCCGGTATTCCCCCGATTTCCGGCACCAGTTTTCCCCTTCTCAGTTCATCGATGGCGGTATTGATAATAACCCGTTTTATAAATCCAAGGACCATTTTTTCCGTCTCTTCCCCGTTACCCGGCACAAACCGGTCAAAATGCTGGAAGAATTTTACAAACCCGTCGTTGGTCACATCCACCGCCTTTTCATACCGGTAAATATACCGGAAAGCTATTTTTAAGGCAAAGCCATAATAGTGCTCATATACCATTTTCTGGTACCTGTGCTCCTTTTTCACACAGCCTTTAATAACGGTCAGTATATTTTCCAATGAACCCTGGCTTATATTTTACGATAAATGTTGCGCGCCCTGCATGTATAATAGTATATACGCGTGGCCATAAAAAGGGTTGCAATTTTGGGAAAGAATAGTTAAAAGCATCCCGGGATGCCGGGTATTGGTTTCTGCCCGGCTGGTATTACTCCACTTCAACCTTTCCTTCAAAAACCTTGCTCCCGTTGGTATTGGCCAGCTGAACCACTAGCCTGGCTAAAGTCAATGGAATAAATCCCGGTATTTAATCCATTGACAGGTTAGAAATACCGTAGCGGGATTAATTTTCATAATAAATGGAGGCATTAAGGATTTTACGGGACGTTTAACACTATAATAGATGCGATCATCCGTTTTTATACACAGTAAGCACAAATTAGTATAATTTGCAGCACTTTAAATTCTGCTATGAAATTAGTTTCTTACCTCAAGGAAGGACAAGACCAGCTGGCTGTTTTAATAGATGGTTACCTGTATGATGCCGAAACCCTGCATCCCGATTTGCCCAATAATATGGCCATATTTCTCAACTACTGGGAAGATGCCCTGCCCATGGCGCAGGGCGGCGAAATCATGGTACGCGAAGGAAGAATATCCAAAAGCAAAGGCACTCCTATAGACACGGTTCATTTGCTTGCCCCGGTTCCCTATCCCACTTCCTGCCGCGATGGCTATGCGTTTCGCCAGCACGTAGCGGCGGCAAGAAGAAACCGTAAGGCGGACATGATACCGGAATTTGATCAATATCCCATCTTTTATTTTACCAATCACCATAGCATACAGGGCCCCGGCCCCGTTCGCTGTATGCCCGACCATTTTGAGAAACTCGATTTTGAGCTGGAGGCCGCGGTAGTAATCTGCAAACACGGTCGGAACATTCCCGCCGCGCATGCCGATGAATACATTGGCGGTTTAATGATCATGAACGATATGAGCGCCCGTCGCCTGCAGATGGAAGAAATGCTGCTCAACCTGGGGCCTGCCAAGGGAAAGGATTTCAGTACCGTTATCGGCCCCTGGCTGGTAACGCTCGACGAGCTGGAGCAATATGAAGTGCCGGCCAAGGCCAACCATACCGGCAAAAGCTGGAACCTGCGCATGCAATGCCAGGTAAACGGCCAGCCCGTGAGCGATGGCAATGTGGGCGATATGGACTGGACCTTTGCTGAAATCATTGAGCGTGCCGCCTACGGTGTTGACCTGTACCCCGGCGATGTTATCGGCAGTGGTACCGTTGGCACCGGCTGTTTTCTCGAACTCAACGGCACCGGCAAACTCGGCAATCCCAACTATGCCGAACAATGGCTGCAGGAAGGCGATACCGTGGAAATGGAAATTACCGGGCTTGGTAAACTCAGCAATACCATTGAGCGTGATGAGGATGATTTTTCTATACTGGCCCGGAAGAAGAAATAACCGGCTCAACCGTTCAAATTATGATCATCGATTTAAACCAGCTGAACACGCCCGCACGGCATCAATACCTGCAATACGCCATTGCCCCGCGCCCCATTTGTTTTGCCAGCACGGTAGATAAGGCTGGCCTGGTAAACCTGAGTCCCTTTAGTTTTTTCAACCTGTTTTCCTCCACTCCACCCATCGTTATCTTTTCCCCTTCGCGCCGTGTGCGCAACAATACCATCAAGCATACGCTGGAAAATGTGCTGGAAGTACCGGAAGTAGTGATCAGCATTGTTGATTACGATATGGTGCAGCAGGTAAGCCTTGCCAGCTGTGAATACGAAAAGGACGTTAATGAATTTGTAAAAGCAGGCTTTACGGCAGAACCCGCCACGCTGGTAAAGCCGCCCATGGTAAAAGAAAGCAAGATAAAGATGGAGTGCCGGGTGCAGGAAGTAAAGCCCCTGGGCGCAGAAGGCGGCGCCGGCAACCTGGTTATCTGCGAAGTGCTGCGTATGCACATCAGCGATGCCATACTGGACAGCAAGGGAATGATTGACCAGCGCAAAATACAGCACGTAGCGCGGCTGGGGGGCGACTGGTATTGCAAAATAGATGAAACCAATTTATTCGAGGTAGAAAAGCCCAATACGCAACTGGGCATTGGCATTGATACATTGCCGGAATCGGTCCGCCATAGTGCAATATTTACCGGCAACGACCTGGGGCAGCTGGCCAATGTGCACGAACTGCCGGTAATAGACCCCGCTTACCAGGACGATATGCTCAAAAACATCTTCCAGTACTATTCCATCAACCCCGAAGAAATGGAAAAGGAATTGCATACCTACGCGCAAAAGCTCCTGCGCCAGGGAAAAATAAAAGAAGCCTGGCAGGTACTCCTGGCGGTTTAGTTGATAGTTCGTAGCTGATAGTTCATAGTAACGCCCTATCAACTATCAGCCATCAACTACTAATTAAACACCAGGTTGGGATACAGTAAATCCAGCGAAATGCCCTTGTACGGGTAGTTTTCAAATAAATGGTTCACCACCCGCGGGGCTATATTGCTGTATTCAACGGCTTTCTGCTCATTGCCCTGCATCCACCGATCAAATACGGCCGGAAAATGTTCATCCATTTTATCCAGTACGGTTACGCCCAGTTGCTCTAATGCCGCGGCGTTGCACAACTGTTCATACTGCCCGCGGATAGGAATGACCAGCAATTTCTTTTTAAGATGCAATGCCTCGGCCGGCGCTTCAAAACCCGCACCGGTAATAACGCCGGCACTACCAATCATGCTTTCGGTAAACAGGCGGTCGCCTACCGGGATAAATGTTATATTACCGGTGGTGGTGCTGCGGCTTACCTGCCTGGAGAATACATGAAAATGGAAACCTTTTATAGGCTCCAGGCAATTAAGCACCGTTTCATCGCTGTAGGAAGAAAGGTAAACGGTGATATGTTTTTTTACTACCGGCCTTGCCTGCAGTATTTCTTTTTTGATAACGGGGGTGAAAATAAAATCGTCATACCGGTCAAAATGCAGTCCCAGGTATTGCGTGGCCCTGGCGTAATTTTTAAGGATCAGTTCACCCATCCATTGACGTTTGGCCGGTCGGGGCGCCAGGGGCGAATGAAAAGAAGCCTGGTGCCCGAAATTAACGGAAGCCACTTTCTTATAGGCGCAGGCCAGCGAGGTGATGCATTCAAAATCGTTGATCACCACATCGTAATTTTCTACCGGCAGCTCTCTTACCTCATCCCATACGTGCACGGGATTAACACTGCCGGCTATTTTCCAGTAGTCCAGCCCGCCACCACTATTGTAAAAGAGGCTCAGCCCCTTGCTGCGGTAGCGCACGGGTGCATCTACATTCAGCTGGCTGTTGGAGCCGCTCAGGAAAATGTCCACGTTGCCATATCTCCTCAGGTAAGGCAGTAACTGCATGGCCCTGCTGATATGTCCATTGCCCGTGGCCTGCACTGCATAAAAAATTTTCATCCGGTGTTTTTTATAATGTCTGTCAACTAATAGCTGTCAACCATCAACTAATCAGATGGCCAGCGAATTGAGATAAAAATTTACTTCGTCTGATAGCACGTTGGTTACCGGTCTTTCTTCGGTAACCTTGGTTTTTTCAAACCGGTCCGGGTCATAGGTATAAATATGCCAGTCGTTGTTATGGTATTCCAGTGCGGTAAGATGTTCTATCCAGTCGCCGCTGTTCAGGTACATCACGCTTCCTTTATCGGTGGTTACCATCCGCTTTTGCGGCTGGTGAATATGCCCGCAAATTACGTAATCGTATTTCTTTTCAATGGCCAGTTCTGCCGCCGTGGTTTCAAAATCGTTGATTTTGGTAACAGCTTTATTTACCCCTGCCATCACTCTTTTGGAAAGCGAGATGCGCTCGCGGCCGAAGAATTTGAGACAGGAATTGATAAAACGGTTGAGCAGGATAAGCAGACCGTAACCCGAGCTGCCCAGTTTGGCCAGTACCTTGGCGCCTCCCTTGGTGGTGTTGTCAAACACGTCGCCATGGAAAACCCAGGTCATCTTATTGTTAATCTCAATGACCAGCTTATCGGTCAGTTGAAAATTACCGACTTCGATGTCCGAGTAGCGTCGCAGCGTTTCATCGTGGTTGCCAGTGATGTAAATGACACGGGTGCCATTGCTCATCATGTTGACTACCTCTTTGATAACACCAAAATGCGAGGCGGGGAAGTAATGCTTGCTGAACTGCCAGATATCGATGATATCGCCGTTGAGGATAAGCATCTGCGGGGATACACTGCGGAGATAATTGATGATCTCCTTCGCGTGGCTGCCATAGGTGCCCAGGTGAAGATCAGACAAAACTACCACATCTACGGAACGTTTTTCCATCCAGCTATTGGTTTTGCAAATATGCTCATATAGTATTACCTACATGTTACCGGTAGATTAAGGAATTGTGAAACCCGGTGGTGGAACTGCTTCTTTAACACGGTTTTAGCGGGTTTACCTGCTTTTTTGCTGAGCCTTTTTCCCCGCGGTATGCACACGCTATGCACATAGGCCGGTACGGTATTGCCAGGCGCAAAAAAAGGAAGCGGTTAGAAAACCGCCTCCGTGTACTGTAAAAAAACAAACCTACTTCTCCTGAAACCGGTGTATGAATAAGTTGGGGTTAAATCAGCGGATGATGATTTTGCTGAACAGGGTTTCATTGTTGCTGTTCAGCCTAACAATATAAACGCCGGGGGCAATTTTACCGTTCAAAACCACCTGTACCTGGCTGCTGCCGGCAGCGGCGCTGCTGTAGAACACCTGCTTGCCCGACAAATCGATCAGGCTAACCGTGCCGGCCTGGGCGCTGCTGTTTTTAAGGGCTATCGTAAACTGGCTGCCGGCCGGGTTGGGGTAAATGGTCATGCTGTGGGTACCTGCTGCCGCGGCTACCGTAACCACTTCAGTAGTTGAATATTGCGTATTACCGTTTTTGTCTACCTGTTTAAGGCGATAATAATCGTTGCCGGTAATGGGGGTTGCATCGGCAAACGAATAGCTTTTCAGCGTATTGCTGTTGCCCGCGCCTTTTACGGTGCCGATGGCGTCGAAGGCAATTCCGTCGGTAGAACGTTGTATTTCAAAATGGTCGTTGTCAATTTCGGTAGCGGTATTCCATTTCAGGACTACACCGGCTGTTTGGGCCTGCGCGGTAAAATTGATCAATGTTACGGGCAGCGAACCGGACGATAAGGGCGTGGAAACGATTTTGATTTCGTCGATCCCAAAATCATTGCCGCTTCCGTTAGACTGGCTGTTGTAAAGGCTAAACACGGGGTTAACGATATTGGCGGAGGGAGAATAAACGAATGTAAGCGTTTGCCAGCTGTTTACCTGGCTGGGTGTAACCAGCGCACCAACGGCCACGCCGTTTACCTGGGGTTGCAGGTTGGGTGTATTTATTGTATTGGCCAGCGCTACTTTAAAAGTAATGGTATAGCTATAGCCGGTATGCCAGGTCTGGCTTAAGGTAATGCTATAAAAATTGCCGGTGTAATTAGGGCCGTTTGTAGTGCCTTCAAACAGGAATTTACCGTTGCCCGAAGCGTCTTTAGTAATGGGCCATGAGGTAAACTGTCCGCCGCAAACACTGTTGCTGGTGTTTTTAGCTACGATATAATTACTGCAATTGGCAGAAGTATAGGTGCTATTGGACGTGTACGATTGAACCGTACCGTCAAAATTTTCACTGAACACCTCAGTTTGGGCGTTGGCGGCTTTGCTCATGGCTGCAATAGCCAGCAAAACGAAGAGGGTTTTTAAACCGGAAATGCAGGGGGTAGAATTTGTTTTCATTTTTTTTAATTATCAGGGTACATATTCTCCTATTCCAGCGGGATGCCAGGATGCAATCAATTATACATCAATGAATTGCGTTCTGGCATTTGTCTTATTGCGTACAATAACCGGAAGGAAATTCCGGGAATGGGAAGAAATGGGTGATGCAGCAGCCCCCCGGCCTGGCTGTTTTGCGCTGCCCCAGGCGGGGGACAATTTAGAGGGATGGAGGGTACAGGAAACCGGTTCAATAGGTGGAGTACAAGGAATGTTAACCGTGTTTTCATCGTGTCTTAGCCGTCCTATAGGACGAACTAAATACGAACTAAGTACGGCGAACATACGGCGTAGGTATAGTTGCGTATACTTAACGGGGCGGCAAAGGCTATTAAAAAGGGGGTGGACAAAGAGGGGAGTAAAAAGTGGACATTACAGCCAGGGTGGCTGGCAAAAAGAAACCCTTCAGGAAGGGGCCTTCCTGAAGGGTTAACCGGTAATAGTAAGCGTACCGGGCACTATCGGGGATTCAATTCCCTGAATCATATAGTATTTTTGGATTTGAATCCGCTTTGAGTATATAAATGGGGTTCAAAATTAATCAAACAGCGCCTCCATCGTTATTTCTGCATCGGCCAGCTGCTGCTTATAGGCATTGTCAGAAAGCCCATAAGTAGTAATAAAAGTAAGCAACAGCGTTTTTCGTGTATTGGCCTGCCTACGGAAAGCGGCTATCTTATTTTCCAGTTCCGCGGCATATTTCTTATCAATGATAAAAGGCTTTGTACTGAATTTTATTTCGCAGATAGTAATACAGTTATCCGCGCGGTCTATCAGTAAATCTACCTGGGCGCCGTCTGCATGACCGGAGCCGGACTCGTGCCAGGATGATTCGGTGGATTGCACACCCCCGATTTGGAGGGCTTTTTTCACCTGTTCAATATGCTTCAGGCAAATGTTTTCAAACGCATACCCGCACCAGCTTAAATAAGCGGATGTGGCCTGCCTGCCGAGCCATTGCCCTTTTTCATTGCCCCGCTGGTTTTGTATGAATTTGAAATAAAACAGCGAAAATTCATCTGTAAGACGGTATAGGCTGTCCTTTTCTTTCTTTCCAAAAGGATAGGTTCTTTGTATAAAACCGCTTTCGGTCAGTTCATTTAAAACCGAGGTAATGCCGCCCCCGGTTAACAGCTTCCCGGCTTTTAAAATTTCACCCCGGGTAAGTCCTTTGTTCTTTTTGGCCAGCGCATGTATTACCTGTATATGCTTTTCGGGCGAGTTGAATAAAGCAGAATACAGGTTGTTAAATTCATTCGACAATACACCGTCTTTTGAAAAACAGGCGTTTTCAATATTCTGTGCTGCACTCTTTCCGCGTTCTACCGCGTTCAGGTAGGCCGGTACCCCGCCCATTGCCATATACAATTGCAGTAGCTGGTAATGATCAAGTGTTATATTCCTGTGCTCCAGGTAGGCTTCAGTTTCCTTCAATGTAAAAGGAAGCAGTCTTATGCGCTGGGTAATGCGGTTATGCAATCCTCCTTTATTATTAACTACTTTATCGATTATCCAGGAAGCGGCCGACCCGCATATTATTACCAGTATATCGGGCCGCTGCGAGGCATATATATTCCAGAAGTAGGCGAACGAAGATAGAAAGCCGGATTTGTGACTGTCCAGCCAGGGCAGTTCATCGAAAAACAGTACTTTTTTCTTTTTGTCTTTTACCGTTTCCAGGCATTCCTTTAAGCGGCTAAATCCTTCCTGCCAGGTATTGGCAGGAAGCGCCAGCCTGTTGCCGGGAAAGGACACATTCAATTGTTCGGTAAAATTGATTAGCTGCTCGCGGGTCTTTCCATTGTATTGACCGCTGCAGCTAAAGACGATGTGTTCTTTATAATACGTCCTTACCAGGAAGGTTTTCCCCACTCTTCTGCGGCCGTAAATGGCCAGCAGCTGGGGCTCCTGCGATTTCAATAGTCTTTCCAGGATCTTTATTTCCTCCTCCCGGCCTATGATTTCTGCTCCCATACCCGAATTATTACCTGCCAAAACTAGGTAAAAAAAGGCAGTTTTGGCGAGTAATAAATTTATTGCTCGCCAAAAGTGGGTAAAAAAAGCCGGTTTTGGCAACTAATAAACTCAGCTTACTGCCCTTGCTCAACTAAAAGCCTTTTGGCATTTCAGCACTATAGAAGAAACCCTTAGCGTTCAAAAAAGACGTTAGTAAATGCATGTAAAAGGTAGTCATTGAAATAAATTCACCCCTATATTAGCTAATAACCTTAGCCCTAAACCAATGAACCACCCACCTTATTCCTTTAGCCGAAGCCGTGCTACCCGTTATACTTTTACGAGTATCGGGCAATCTAAAATTGAAAAAGTAGTCGATTTTACGCCTACAGGTGTCAGAAATATTTTTAATATTGGCTTTGGGGATCTTTTGGAAGATAATACGGTTGACGATAAGGCCAATTCAAATAACGGGGATATAATTAAAGTGTTATCTACTGTTATACAAATCATTAATGACTTTACATCTGGCAGATTTTCCGGGGCTGAGGTTTTCTTTGCAGGAAGTACTATAGAACGCACCCGTTTATATGCCCGGATTTTAAAGACATATTATGCCAGCTTTAGTAAACAATTTAACATAGAAGGAATTGTTAAGAGAGGCGACGGCTATGAGGAGATCCTGTTTTAACCCAATTCAGATCTGGAATATGTCGCTTTTTTAATTAAAAGAATTAATTAACTTTACGCTATGCCTTTAGCAAAGAAAAATAGCATCAAAAGGACGACAAAAAAAACGTCCCCAACAGTAGTAGTGGTGACCAAAAGCCAGATTAAGGTCAAGGATACCTTATTTCCCGAAAAGCTCGCCCGGGCAAAAAAGATTCTTGGCAGCACAAAATTTCTTTCTTAAAACATTTGTATCACGTTCACTTCTCTCACATACACCACAACCATATAGTATTGCTTAGCATTCAATGCGGTCATCCTGACCGGGAGTTTATTTTGTACAGATTGCTAATAAAACCATACTCCATAAATTATTATACTTCAAATTTTTCCCTGCCAATGGTATTCTTGTACAAGTAGTGCAACCAATCTTAATACTTTTAGTAATTTCAACGTCTTGAATCAACGATGCACGATAGGCTGACACTATTAAACAACCCCGTATGGCATGCCCTGCAAACCACGCATAAGCCGTTTGCCATCGGAGCAGCTGCAGTATGCAGGTACCCGGCAGATGTACTGCCTTTTTTGCATGTGCTCACTACCAATACCCGGGCCATTGGGCTGTACGAATTACTGGGGTTTGAAAAAAGAAGGGAAATCATGTTCCGGCAGGTAGCGCTGGCGGGCGGGCCCCTGTGAGGAGGCCTTTGAAGAGTTGTACGAAACCGGTATTTTTATATCCTTACGCAGCTGCTATGTGGACCTGTCCGAAATGCCAACATCAATTTTACAATACCAACCAGGCGCATTCCTGTGGTCATTACACAACGGAGGATTTTTTAGCAGGAAAAACAAAGCTGGCGACGGATTTATTTCATTATTTTCTTGCAGAATATAAAAAGATAGGAGCCTTTGCGGTTCACCCGGTAAAAACAAGGGTTGCACTGCTCACGAAAATGCGTTTCTGCTCCATCAATAAAATAGGCGCCGACTATATAGGAGTACATTTTGTTTTGACAACAGCTTATAATGAAGCCGGATGCTTTTATAAAATAGACAACCTGGCCAACCGGTTTTTTGTTCACCATGCCAGGATTTATGCTAAACCGGATATCGATGCGGAGCTGAAAAAATACATGCGCCTGGCGTACGATACGGGCAACCGGCTGCACGTAAAACAGAAGGCTTCAGAACAAAACCGGAAGAAAACATAAACGGGGGTAACCTGGCTGATTACAAAGACAATAAAGCTGACAAGCCGTTTAGCTGTATCCTATATCTTTCGCGGGGAAGCTCCCGTTCTATATTTTAATCAACGAATATGCGCAGATTCCTGCCGCTCACTTTTATTGCACTATTTGGTATGGTATTGCCTGCCCTGGCGCTTAAGCATAAGGACATGGATGCCGGTCCCGGAATAACAATTGGTCCCCATGCCACGCATATTGCCCGGATAAAAAAAGACACGATAGAACTTATCGGCGGCAGCACCTACTCGTATACCGTAGATACCCCCGAAGACCAGGGCCTGGTGTCAACAAAGCCAACGGTGGCCGGGCTTCCTGCCGAGCTGGCTTCTACAGATGGTTCCGCTCAACACTATGAAGTAACCGATAAGGACGGTATTGTAAAAAACGAAGGAAGTATTGTAACCGGCGATCTGCTGCTGGTAACTACAGCCGATGGTAAAACCGCCAAAACCTGGCATATCATAGTGCAGCCCGGGGCGCTCAGCGGCCGGCTACGCCTGGAACGGGAATCCCTAACCGTTAATACCAGCAGTAACCTAACGCTTTATTTCACTGCCGGGCAAAGAAGCCCGGACGCTACTGTAAGGATTATTATCCCTGCAGGCATTGAGGTAACGCCGGACAACACTACGGTGAATATCATCGGCCGGGGAGATGTTACATTACGTAACCTGTCCACGCAATCCATCGGCCGCGTGGGAACACATTATTCTTATTCACAGGTAGGGGATGTTATCGTTACAAGAACAGCCGGCTGGGGTTTCTACCTGCTGTTCCAGCATCTTGA
>JACXTT010001071.1_pt1 | contig 46595 bp, 59 predicted proteins | sample 9270951 | NCBI WGS metagenome assembly JACXTT01 (sample SAMN15532306, study PRJNA645909) | rock metagenome | isolation source: weathered quartz diorite | place: Puerto Rico | collected 2017-06-21 | reverse complement strand
GGGGGGGTAACCTTTTTCCTGCGCGCCACAACTCTGCCACGGTAAGTCGCGTCTCATCCGATGGGATGCCCAGTTCGGACGTCAACGGCAGCACCAGCCCGCGGGTGATGCCATCGAGGATGCCGCTTTCGACCAGCGGCTTCCGTACGCGCCCTTTTTGCACCGCGAACAGGTTGCTGGTTGTTCCCTCGGTGAGTTCGCCCCGGTGGTTCAGCATCAGGGCTTCATGAGCGCCGGCCGTTTTCGCCTCCATCTTTGCCAGGATGTTGTTCAGGAAATTGAGCGATTTGACCTGCGGCGGCAGGGCCTCAGGCAGGTTGCGCCTGGTTTTGGCGATGATCACCGACACGCCATCGGTATAGAGCGATTCGGGATACGGCTGAAACGGTTTGGCGATGATGACCAGCGTAGGGGATTTGCACAGCGCCGGGTCTAGTCCGATTTCGCCCGCGCCCCGCGAAACGGTGATGCGAAGATAGGCTTCCTGTAACTGATTCCGCTTGAGGGATTCCCGCAGGAGGTCGGTCAGGCGTGAGCGACTGACCGGCAATGCGAGCTGGATACGCGACGCCGAGCGCTCCAGTCGGGCGAGATGTTCGGCGAGTTGGAGCACCAGGCCGCGATAGGCGCGCAGCGTTTCATACACCCCGTCGCCGTACAGAAAACCGTGATCGAAGACCGACACGACGGCTTCTTCCTGCGGCACGAATGTGTCGTTCAGATAGACCCACATGGCTACGATTCTCGCAGCGCCTTCAGCAACGCTTCGGCCTTGAACAACGTTTCCTGATATTCGCGGGCGGGATCGGAGTCCGCGACGATCCCGGCGCCGACTTGGAGAGAGGCCTGCTCGCCCGCGATGACCAACGTCCGGATGATGATGTTCCAATCCACGTCTCCGCACGGGCTGATATACCCGATGGAGCCGGTGTAGGGCCCGCGGCGGACCGGCTCCAATTCGTTGATGATCTCCATACAGCGCACCTTCGGCACGCCGGTGATGGTCCCGCCCGGGAAGACCGCGCGGAGCAAGTCCAGCGCGTCACGCCCGGACGCGAGGTGGCCCCGGATGTTGGACACGATATGGCTCACATGCGAGTAACGCTCGACGACCATGAATTCATCCACGCGGACGCTCCCGTACTCACATACGCGTCCCAGGTCGTTGCGCTCTAGGTCCACCAGCATGATGTGCTCGGTCCGTTCCTTAGGGTTCATCAGCAGGTCTTCAACCAGCAGGCGGTCCTCGTCCGTGGAGGCGCCGCGTGGGCGCGTGCCGGCGATAGGCCGCGTGTCCACCTCATTTCCGGAGAGCCGCACGAGCCGTTCCGGCGAGCAACTGACCAGCGTCACATCGGGGAGCTCAAGCAGGGCGGCAAAGGGTGACGGGTTGATCTCGCGCAGCCGGCGATAGATGGAGCGGGGCGAGCGGCCTCCCAGATCGACCGTGAAGCGGTGCGACAGGTTCGCCTGATAGATGTCGCCGGCTGCGATGTACTCGAGGCATCGCCGGACTTTTGCCGTATAGTCGGTTTCGGACATTCCGGGTGAAATGCGGGGAGGGACTTGAGGGCTCCAGTCTGGCAGGACCGGCAGCAGACTGCTCAGCCGGGTTTCCAGCGCCAGGAGGCGGGCCATGCCTTCTTCATACAATTGTTCGCGCGGCTCTTTGAGGAACCGTTCACCGAAGGGGCAGAAGATGAGCCACAGTTCCTGCCGCTCGTGATCCACGACTGCCGCAAGGTCGAAGAAGGCCAGCTCTGCATCAGGAATCGCTGGGTCGGCGTCGGGCGGAGCGGGAAGGCGTTCAAACCATCGCGCTACGTCATACCCGAAGTACCCGATGGCACCCCCATAAAAAGGTGGAAATCCAGCCGGGCGGGGGACAGCCATGCGACCGAGGAGGTCCCGAATCGCGCTCATCGGGTCGCCGGCGCGCGTCGCCCATTCTTCGCCCCGCGCACTCCAGGCCAGACGGGACCCGGTGCATCGAAACAGGAGCGCAGGATCGGCGCCGATGATGGAGTAACGGGGCCCGGCGCCGAGTCCACGCGGACTGTGCCCGCTCTCCAGCAGTACGGGACAGCGCACATCCCCAGCCAGCCGCTGGTAGAGATCGAATGTGGAATAGTTCGGCAGGGGGAGGACCGTCGCCAGGGGAACCGGAAGCGATGCGGTCAGGAAGGATTCTTGGGACGTTCGATGCACGGTCAAAATCCTCTCATTCCACGGCATCTTAACCCACCGCTTCGAGGCCCGGCAAGGCATTGTGCGTGCCTTGACTTCCCCTGGCGATTCTGTTTAGATGGCGCGGCTTTTGGCTTTATGGCTGATCAGCCCGATGCGTTCCGGAAAGGCCTGTCGATGGCCATGCGGATCGGCGTCGAGTTGGTCGCCGCTCTGGCCGTGGGCGGGGGGCTGGGATACTTGGCCGATTCGTACTTCGATTCCGGCCCGATCGGCATTCTGCTCGGTGTTTTCCTGGGCATGTCGGCGGGACTCTTGAACGTGTATCGAATGGCATCGCGCTTCTGAATCATGGAAAGCCACGCGGAAAGCAACCCGCTTCACCCGTTTGAACTGCACCCCTACGGAGCGTTCCACCTGTTCGGTCTGGATATCTCGCTCAACAAGGCCGTGATCATGATGTGGATCATCATCGCGCTGGCAGCCCTGTTCCTCATCAAGGCGGGCAGCGGGCGACGGCTCGTGCCGACGCGACTACAGAGCCTGGCCGAATTGCTGGTGGAGTTCATCAGAGGTATGATCCTGGACACGATGGGCGAGAAAGGCATGCGGTTCTTTCCCTTCATCGCCACCCTGTTTGTCTTCATCCTGTTCTCCAATTTGCTGGGGCTCATCCCGGGGTCCTACACGGTGACGAGTCAGATCGTGGTCACGGCGGCCTTCGCGTTGTTCGTCTACACGATGAGCATCATAGTCGGGTTTGTGTTTCATGGCTTTAAGTTCCTCGGCATTTTGATTCCGCCGGGGACGCCCGCCCTGCTCCTGCCGCTGATGATGCCGATCGAGTTGGTCAGCCAGTTGGCCAGACCGGTGTCGCTGGCAGTCCGACTGTTCGCCAACATGACGGCAGGGCATACGATCCTGGCCGTCCTGTTCGGGATGGCGCTCTCGCTGCCGATCTTCGTTGGGTGGCTCCCGTTCGCCTTCACCATCGCCATAAACGGCCTCGAAGTGGGCATAGCCCTCATCCATGCCTACATTTTCACGATTCTGACCTGCGTGTACCTCGGAGACGCCATCAACCTACACGGGCATTCCGAAGGCGCGCACTAGCAACGGCTCTCGCGGATCGAACGGATAGAAAGGAGAACGCTGTAATGGATGCTGCATCGGCTGCGCTGTTGGGAATGGGCTTGGCGGCCGCCGGGTTCGCCGGCGCCGGCGTGGGAATCGGCTATGTCTTCGGCAAGATGATCGAAGCGGTCGCGCGCCAGCCGGAGGCGGAAGGCCGGGTCGGCAAGTACATGTGGATCGGGTTCGCTCTTGTGGAAGCGATCGCGCTCTACGGGCTCGTCATCGCGTTCATCATCATGGGGAAGGGCGGGAAATAGCGGCTATGCCACAGTTCGACACGCACTTTTTCTCGTCGCTGCTCTTCTGGGAAATCATCTCGTTCGCGGCCCTGCTGTTCATCCTGGCCAAGTATGCCTTCCCGCCGATCCTGCAGACTCTCGACGAGCGGGAGCGCAGGATCCGCGAGAGCATCGAATCGGCGGAGCGGCGGAGCGCGGAGGCCGAGCGGCGGATGGCCGAGTACGAGGCCAAAATGAAGGCCTCGGCCAAGGAAGCCGAGGAGATGATTGCGCAGGCCAAGGCCCGGGCCCAGCAAATGAAGGAAGAGAACGAGCGCCAGCTCTCGGCCGATGCGGAGCGGATCAAGGCCGCCGCCGCCCGCGAGATCGAGCAGGAACGCCGCAAGGCGCTCGATGATGTGCGCCGCTACGCCGGTGATTTGGCGCTGCAGGTCGCCGGGAAGGTCCTGGAGCGGAGCCTGACGGACACGGACCACAAGCGTCTGGCCGATGAGTCCCTTGCCGCCGTCGCCAAGGACTTCGAGAAGGCGTAAGCCGTCCCGTTATCCGCTCATTGCATTCCACAGGGAAGTGTGTTAGAGTGCCGCCGTTGTGAACAGCCGCTTTCGTTGCCGCGGGGCCGGGCGAAGGAGCGGATAACCCATCAGGCCCCGAAACCGATATTGCCTTGTGCTAGGAATCTGAACGGAACGTCTGTCCTGAGCGCTGCTGGTCCATTGCACCGTCCTCGATATCATTCCTTCTTGTTCCCTGACTCTCAAGACAATGTCACAATCGAGGAGGTGTTATGAGTAGCAAGTTGTATGTGGGCGGTCTGCCGTATTCCGTCACCGAGCAGCAGCTCAACGAGCTGTTCTCTCAGCAGGGCACCGTGTCTTCGGCCAAGGTGATTACGGACAAGTTCACCGGCCAGTCACGGGGCTTCGGGTTCGTGGAGATGTCCACGGAGGAGGAAGCGAAGAAGGCCATCAGCGCGCTCAACGGCACGCAGATGGACGGACGGCCCCTGACCGTGAACGAGGCCAAACCCCAGGAGAAGCGTACCGGCGGAGGCGGATTCGGGGGCGGTCGGAACCGCTTCTAAGGCCGGTCGATAGAGAAAATGCAGGAAGCGGGCGCCTCAACGGTGAGGCGCCCGCTCACCTCAACCAGGAGAACGTCGCGTATGACTTCCACCACAGTCCCGGTTAAGGGTCTCACTCGACGGTGCAGTTATGGAACCATCTTTCTCTTCAGTCTCGTCACCCTTGGCGCCGCGATCGGACTCCCGACCTACGCCTATTTCTTCGATTACACATGGGTGGATTGGACCATGTTCGGTCTCTTGTACACCGTCACCGCCATGGGCATCACGGTCGGCTACCATCGTCTGATCTCCCACCGGAGCTTCAATTGTCCGAATTGGGTCAAAGGGTGCTTGCTGATCGCCGGCGGCTGGGCGTTGGAAAATTCGGCGCTGAAGTGGGCGTCGGATCATATCCGTCACCATGCCCGGTGCGACCAGGAAGAGGATCCCTACAATGCCATGCGGGGGTTTTGGTTCAGCCACGTCGGATGGATTTTTTATAACGATCCCCCCGTTGATGAGAAGTACGCCTCTCGCTTAAGGCAGGACCCGGTGGTGATCTGGCAGCACCGGTACTACGTGCCCATTGTGCTCTCCGGGCTGGCCCTGCCGTTCGTGGTGGGCTTTCTCTACAACGGCTGGATCGGCGGACTCGGCTGTTTTCTGCTGGCGGGCGTGGGGCGCATGTTTTTCGTGCTCAATTCCACCTTCTGCATCAATTCCATCTGCCACATCTGGGGGAGCCAGCCTCATACGAAGGAGGACTCCAGCCGGGACAGCTGGGTCGTGTCGCTCCTGACCTTCGGTGAGGGCTACCACAATTATCACCACGCCCATCAGCGAGATTATCGGAACGGTCCCCGCTGGTACAATTTCGATCCGTCCAAGTGGGCGATCTTTGGGCTATCGTTAACCGGGTTGGCTTGGGATCTCTCTCGGGTGGAGCCCGAGCGGACGCGGTTTGCGCCCTGATCTGCTTCCGGCCCGGAGGAGAAGCACCATGAAAACCGCATACACGCCGGGTCCTTGGAAGATGGAAATCTATCTGAACGAGAAGGACGTGGAGTTGCCTCCGCATATCATCGGGCTGCGTGACAACCACCAGGTGGCGGACTGTTGCGGGGCGGACGACACGGACATGGCCAATGGCCGCTTGATCTCAGCCGCGCCGGAATTGTTGCAAGCGTGCGAGGCGGCTATTGTCGCTCTGGTTGAGAATTCCCCAGGCTGCGCTCCATCAGAGAGCAACCGCAGGGCGACTAGTCTTTGCCGTGCCGCTCGCGACAAAGCTCACGCAGTGTAACGTTCGAACCTCCCTTTCCGCGTTCCCGTCGTCCCACGCTCAACGTGCCACAAGGCGCATTGCAGACCAGTCAAACGATCCTCTTTCGCGCGAAGCCCGCGGGGCGGTAAGATTGACTTCTATGAGCGGCACCACGCGAAAGACTGACCCGGGTCAAGAGACCATTCTGCTGGTGGACGATGATGAGTCGGTCCGGACACTGGTTCAGGAGAGTCTCGAGCAACAGGGGTATGCCGTTTTGGAAGCCTGTTTCAACAGCGAAGCGCTTCTGATTGCCCGGCGGCATGAAGGTCCCATTCATTTGATGATTGCGGATGTCATGATGCCCGGCATCAACGGGCGCGAATTGGCCTACATGCTGGCGTCGTCACACCCGCACATGAAGGTATTGTACATCTCCGGTTACCCGATTGAAGTCGTCCGCGAGAAGCTCCGCCAACCCGACATGGCGAACTTTCTCCAAAAACCCTTCCCTCTGGAGACTCTCGTCCGCAAGGTCCGGGAACTGCTGAAGGCCAGCCCGCCGTCCTGAGCCGTTGCGTCACTTGGCGCCGAGGACGGCCCCTGCATCGATTTTGGCCTCGGCCTGTTTGGCGACCACGACGAGCGCGTAGAGACTGGGATTGATGTACTTCTGCGCCACCCGCAGGATGTCCTCTTTGGTGACGGCCGCGATGGCCTTGGGATAGTCGTCGAAGTAGCTCAGCCCAAGGCCGTGCAGCTCCACCATGGTGAGGAGTCCGGCCAGTTTGCCGGTGGTGTCCAGGCGCATGGGGAAACTGCCGATGAGGTAGGCCTTGGCATCCGCCAGCTCCTGGTCGCTGACCGGTTCGGTGCGGATGCGCTTGATCTCCGCCATCGCGGCGGCGATGGCCTGATTGGCCGCCGCGTTGCGCGTCTGCAGCGTGACGGAAAAGCGTCCCGGCATGACATTGGCCTCAAAGCCGCTGTCCACGTCGTACGCCAGACCCTGTTCATCGCGAATCCGGTTGACGAGCCGGGATGAGAACCCGCCGCCGCCAAGGATGTAGTTCATCACCGACACCGCATAGAAATCCGGGTTTCTCCGGTCGATGCCCACGTGCCCCAGGGCGACGGTGGCCTGCGTCAGGTCCTTGTCGATCAGCTTGAGCACGGATTTGGGCAAAGGCTCGGGAGCGGGGAAGGGCGGGACCGCGGCCTCTTTTTTCGCCCAACTCCCGAAATGCTTCCTGACCAGTTCGAGCGCCTCGGATTCCCGGATATCGCCGACGATGGCCATGATCGTGCGATTGGGACGGTAGTACTTGTCGTGAAAGGCGACCAGGTCCTGCCGGGCGATCGTGGCGATGGTCTTCTCGTCGCCGTTGGTAGGCCGCCGGTAGGGGTGGCCCTTAAAGATGATCGCATCGAATGCCTTGCCGGCGACGGTGCCGGGATCGTCCTTCTCGCCTTGGAGCTCGCCCTGGAGTTCACTGCGCAGGCGGACGACTTCTTTCTCGGCGAAGGCGGGGTTCCTGAGAATGTCGGCGAGGAGGGTAAAGCCGCGGTCGGCGTCTTTTTTCAAGGTCCGAAGCGTGGCGGTGGCGAAGTCGTTCGTCGCCTTGGCGGAAAATTCCCCTCCGATGAACTCGATCTCCTGCGCGATCTGGGTCGCGCTTCTGGTCTTGGTTCCTTCATCGAGCATCCCGGCCGCCATGTAGGCCAACCCGGACCTGGCGTCGGGATCGAGCACCGCGCCCGCCTTGATCAGCACGTTCACGGTGACGATGGGCAGGGAAGGCTGGTCTTGGATGAGCAGGGTCATGCCGTTCTCCGTGACGACGCGGATCGGCTTGATGTCGGCAGCCTGCGAGAGCGCTGGCGTGATGCAGAGAGCAATCAGCGCCGTTGTCAGAAGCCGGCTCATTGGGCACCTCCCGCGGCCTGTGCGGCCGGAGGCTTCGGGACCACCGGAACGAGGATGCCGACCGTGCGGGTGTCCTCGTTGAGGTACTTGCGTGCGACGCGCTGGATGTCCTCTTTCGTGACGGCGCGCACCTTGTCCACGTAGTCGGCGATGTATTGCCAGCCGGCGCCCGCGGTCTCGGCCGTGCCCAAGAGCATGGCCTGGCGGAAAATGGAATCCTGCTCGAATAGGTAGCGGGCCTCCACCTGGTTCTTCGCCTTCTGCAGTTCCATGTCGGAGGGCGGCTCCTTTTTGAGCCGTTCGATCTCGGCCAGCACGGCCTTCTCCACGTCCTGGACCTTCACCTCCGGCTTGACCATCGCATAGAAGGTGAAAAGCTCGGGGTCCGCCGCCAGCTCGTTGTAGCCGGCCCCGACCTGCAGGGCCAGCTTTTTCCGGTACACGAGGGCGTCGAAGAGTCGTGCGCTCTTGCCCGTCGAGAGGATGGTCTCTAGCACCGCCAGGGCGCGCACATCCGGACTCTTGAAGTTGGGCACCTTGTACCCGAAATAGATGAACGGCAACTGAGCCTCCCGCTTCACCATCATCCGCCGCTCGCCTTTCTGTTCCGGCTCGATGACGGACGGTGGGGGCGGCGGATTCCCCTTGAGAAGGCCTTCGAAGTATTTCCTGATCAGGGGAAGGGCGGTGTCGGCCTTCACGTCGCCGACGATCACAAGCGTGGCGTTGTTCGGGGCGTAGTACTTCTCATAGTACGCCTTGAGGTCCTGCCGGTTCATCGCGTCCAGGTCGTTGAACCATCCAATGATGGGCCAGTGGTAGGGATGGGTCATGAAGGCCTGGGCGTACATCTGCTCGACCAGGTAGGACGGGGGGACATCCTCGATACGGAGGCGGCGCTCTTCCTTGACGACCTCGCGCTCCAACTGGAACTCCTTGTCGTCTAACAAGAGGCCCTGCAGGCGGTCCGCTTCCATTTCGAGGGCGAGTTCCAGCTTGTCGGTCGCCAGATTCTCGAAATACGCCGTGTAGTCCTGGCTGGTGAACGCGTTGTCGTTGCCGCCGTTCTTCTTGATGATCTTGGAGAACTCGCCCTTGCCGTACTTGGGCGTGCCCTTGAACATCATGTGCTCTAGCATGTGGGAGAGACCGGCCCGCCCCATGACCTCATTGCGGGAGCCGACCTTGTACCAGACCTGAACCGTAATGACGGGGGCCTTGGGTTCTTCCACGAGCAATATTTTCAGCCCGTTATTCAAGGTGAACTCCTGGACCTTCAGCCGGTTCGCCAGCGCTGACGGAGGATCGGAGAGAACCGTGATGATCGCCAGGACAATCGCGAGGCGCAGCATTCTCTTCAGCATGGCGGCTGGGCTCCTTCCTCTACGCGGTTGAACAACGCGGCTGGATTGGGATCAAGGGAACGGACTCGGCAAGCGTTCCGAGTTGGCCGCAGGCGCCGAGGATGTCCCGTCCCTTGCTTTTGCGGATGTAGGCATCGATCCCGCTTCTCGTCACGATGGCCTGGAAGCGCAGGACGGCCTCGTCGGAAGGGCGCCGGAAAGGACTTCCAGGAAACTCATTGAACGGGATCAGATTGATCTTGCACCGTATGCCGCGGACCAGCTTGACCAGCCGCGCCGCGTCCTGTGCGCTGTCGTTTTCGCCTTGGAGCAGCACGTACTCGAAGGTCAGCCGCCGGTGCGGTTTCAACGGAAAGGCGCGGCAGGCTTTCATGAGGGTTTGAAGAGGGTATGCCTTGTTGACCGCCGGCATGAGCCGGTTCCGTTGTTCGTTCGTGGTGGCGTTCAACGAGACGGCCAGATTGACGCCCATTGCCGCGGTCCGTTTCAGCCGTGCGGCCAGGCCGGCGGTGGAGAGTGTGATCCGGCGGGGAGAGAATCCGATGCCCCAGGCCTGATTGGTGAGACGGCGGACCGCTTCTTCCACGGCGTCGGCGTTCGCCAGCGGCTCGCCCATGCCCATCAAGACCAGATTCGTGAGTTGTGCGTCGGGCGGCAATCTGCGTTGGACCGCCAGCACCTGCGCGACAATTTCATGGGCCTGGAGGTTTCTCAGCAGGCCCATCCGACCGGTGAGGCAGAAAGAGCAATCCAGCGTACAGCCCACCTGGGTCGAGAGGCAAAGAGTCAGGCGCTCGCCATCCGGGATGAGGACACTCTCGATGGCCGTGGCGTCCTGGAGAGGGAAGATGAACTTCCGTGTGCCGTCCTCCGAAGCCAGGATGTCCGTGGGGGTGAGCGCGCTGATGCGCGTCTCGACGGGCAGGTGCGCGCGGACCGTCTTTGACAAGTCGGTCATGGCGTCGAATTCCGTCGCACGATGCTGGTACAGCCAACGGAGAATCTGGTGGGCATGAAAGCGGGACCAGCCTTTGGCCCGCACAAAGTCGGCCATCTCCCCGGCGTTCAGGGTCATGAGGTCAATGAGGGGCATCACCGGCTGAGCGTAACACAGCCGGCGGATTCGCGGCAAGCATCGGAAGATGGTATAATCTATGCGATGCAATTAGATTGTGCGTCAAACTTCATGTCCTTCTTCACGTCTCACCGGCGGAGTCTCGGGAACGCTCTGCGCGCGATCGCCGCCGCGGTAGTAGCAGGTATCGCTTTGCTGTTTCTCCAGTCTTGTCCGGCGATCGGCCAGCCGACCGTGACGCTCTGCGCGGAGCCGGCGGTGTGTCTTGCTCAAGCAGTCGGAACGCTCAACCAGCAGGACTATGAGAAGGGAATCCGCGCGCTGCAAGAATTGATCGAGCAGTACCCCAATACCCCGTGGGCGGGCCGCGCCGAGTTGGCGCTGGGCAAGCAGTACCAGGAACGGGGTGACCGGCAGGCTGTCCCGTATCTGCTAGCGGCTCAACAGCACCTACCTGTCCTGGGCGACTATGCTTTTTCTTATCTCGGCGAAACCGACCTGAAGGTGTCCGACTTCAACGGAGCCGCCACGGCCTTCGACATCCTGGTCGAGCGCTATCCCGACAGTCTGCTAAGGCCGCAGGCCCTTGCGCGCTCCGTCGAAGCCTGGTTCCAGGCGGACGACTGCAGGCGGGTACACGAGCGGCAGGCGAGGTTCTTGATGGAATACGGCGGCCATGCTTTGGCTCCCGCCGTGCTTCTGCGGCAGGGCGATTGCCAGTACAAGGAGAAAGATGCGGCGGCCGCCGTCGTGACCCATCGGCGGATCTGGGTCCAGCACGCGGCTTCACCGCAGGCGGATGAAGCGGCGACCCGGCTGGAGCGCTTGAAGGGGGAAGGCGTTGCGATTCCGGAGTTGACGCCGGAAGACCGGTGGGTGCAGGCCAAGACGCTGTTCGATGCCGCCCAGTATCCGCGCGCGGCGAAGGCCCTCGAGGACTATCTGAAATCGTCGCCGGCAGCGCCCGCCCGTGACCGGGCCAGGCTGAACCTGGGCATTTCCTACTTCCGGCTCAAACGCTATGACGAGGCGCGGACGAGTTTTGAGCAGGTGATCAAGGCCGGCTCCGAAAGCACCGTTCCGGATGCTGTCATTTGGCTGAGTCGGGTGTTCCTGCGACAAGATATTGACGAACCTTTCCTGGCGCTGGCGCGAGATGTCGAGGCGGGACGTCTCTCCGGAGAAACCAAAGCGAAGTTCCTTGTGATGCTGGCCGCTCATCAAGCCGATCGAGGACGGATCGAGCAGGCGGTCCAGATTTTCCAGCAAGTGGGAGCGAGCGGGGAAAGCCCGGCTCCCGAAGGGTATTACCGCGCGGGCTGGCTGCTCTACAAAAATGGCCGCTTCGAGGAGGCCGCCCGTTCGTTCGATCAGGCCATTCTGGTGCAGCCCGGAGGCCCTTTCAGCGTGCCGGCACTTTATTGGAAGGCCAGGAGTCTGGAAAAATCCGGAGAGACGCAACAAGCGGCGACCCTGTTCCAGTCGCTGTGCGGCGATGCGCCCCTTTCCTATTATTGCCAGAACGCGCGTGTGCGGCCTGTCGCCGCTCTTGCCAACGGCATGGGTGGAGCGCAAGGTGGCGTCTCGTTCGCGGGGCTCGATCCGAAGGAAAAGCCGGTCGCGGGCGACGCGCACTATCAACGCGCCGTGGAACTGCGCATGGCGGGGCTGCTACGCGAGGCCGGCGAGGAAGCGGCGGTTTTGGCGGGAACGATCGGCGGTGATCGCGGCGAAATTCTCTGGATGGCCGGCCTGATGAAGGACTTCGGCGAATACCATCGTGCCCTGAAACTGGTGCAGCTCACGTTCCCCGACGTGCTGGAACGTGGTGGCAGCGGCGTACCGTCGTCGTTCTGGGAACTGGCTTACCCGCAGGGGTTGTTGCCCACGATTCAGGCTTCGACCATCAACGGTGTCGATCCCTATCTAGTCGCTGCGGTCATTCGCGAGGAGAGCGTGTATAATTCGGACGCGGTCTCACCGGCGGGCGCGCTCGGGCTGATGCAGGTGTTGCCGCAGACTGGGCAGATGATCGCGGGCCGGCTGGGCGGCGAATCCTTCAGCAAGGAACGCCTGTTCGATCCCCGCTACAACATCAGGATGGGAAGCTTGTACCTGGGCCAGTTGGCCGAAAAGTTCGATCGCAACCCGGTCTATATGGTCGCGGCATACAATGCCGGCCCGGAAGTGGTGGCGAGGTGGATTCAGCAGTTCGGCGGGATCGAGCCCGATGAGTTTATCGAATCAATTCCCTATACAGAGACCAGGCTTTATGTTAAACGGGTGCTTCGGAGCCACCGGGAGTATAGGCGGGTGAACGGGCGGGAGTGCGCAGCAACTTTTTTTGAGAAGGTCTGCTGATGGCGAGCGACAATAAAATCACGGCCCTCGAAACCAGAGTCAAGGAGATCATCAAGCACTCCGCCGAGTTGAAGCGGCGGACGGCGCTGCTGGAGGCCCGTCTCCGGGAAGCCGATACCCGGCTGGCCCGTCAGTCTGCCGATGTCCGTCGTTGGGAGAAGGAGCGGGACTGGATGCGCGGGCGCCTGAAGAAAATCCTCGGCGAGCTCGAGATGATCGAACGCGACGGCGACAAAGACGAGGGAGGTGCGCGGTGAATCAGACGTTTGAGGTTGAGATTTACGGGCAGCGGTACGCTGTCCGTGGGGAGGCCGATCAGGCCTATGTGGTCGAACTGGCCCGCCAAATCGATGAGCAGATGAGGACGGTGGCTGCGGGCATGAAGGCGGCCACGCCCACGAGGGTGGCGGTCCTGACCGCCCTGAACCTTGCGCACGAGCTTCACCAGGCGCGCAAGCTGCAGCAGGAAAACGCGGAGAGCGTGGAAAAGCTTGCCGCAGGGCTCCTCGAATCGATCGAGGAGACGCTCGGAGGCTCCCGGTAGGGTCTTTTTGTCTTGAAAGGGAGTAGGTGTTTTGCTACACTGCAGGTGAACGGGAGTTGGAATCTCCCGTTGGCGGAAGGCCCTGCCAGGGTAGGGCCCATGATGAAAGCATGAGCAGGTTGACGTACTGAGAGCAATCGGTTTTCGAAAGACTGAACGGCGAAGTCGGATACGCGAAGCTGCGGACAGGGTTCGAGCCTGAGAGATCGAGGGGCTGTGTAAGGCCTGTGGCGAAAACGATCAGGATCCCAATAACCCGAGGAGTGGCATTGCAGGTCGGTGATGCGAGGGGAAATTGCCCGTTGATGGCGTTTCTTCAAGAGCTGAAGCCACCGCCTGAAATGTCTCGCGGCTTATCTTTCGTCTGCGTTCGGTCGCTCGGCGCTCTTTCGTAAGCAACCTTCCGTCTGCTTTCCCGCCAACGCATCCCATTTCCCGCTCCTTGTGTGTCTGCGCCGAGCGCGGCGCGGCGTCCTGAAGGGCGAATTTGCCGCGTCTTTGGCACGAAGGGAGGTGGGCGCCATTACAGAACTAGCTATCATTATCGTGGCGGTTGCGGTGGGTGCGGCCGTCGGGGCCGGCCTGCTCTGGCTCATTCAGGGCAAGGTCGTCGCTTCGCGGCTTCGCGAGGCTGAAGATCGTGCGCTGCAGATCGTCAAGACGGCCGAGAAAGAGGCCGCGACACGGGCCCGGGAGGCCCAAATTGAAGCCAAGGGCATGATCGTGCAGGCCAAGGCCGACCTGGAAAAAGAGATGCAGGCTCAGCGGGCCGAGATTCTCACCCTGGAGAAGCGGCTGCTTCAGAAGGAAGAAGCGCTGGACCGCAAAGTCTCCAACTGCGACCGGCGCGAATCCGAGCTCCAGAAGAGGGATAAGGCGGTCATGCTGCGCGAGAAGGAGGTCGACGAAAAAGCGGCCGACGCAGAGCGCCTGAACCAGGAACGAACAAAGGCGCTCGAATATGCGGCCGGGATGACGGCCGACGAAGCCAAGGAGTCCCTGTTGGCGCAGGTCGAGAGCGACGCCAAGTTCGAAGGCGCCAAGATGATCAAGCGGATCCAGGATGAAACCAAGGAAATCGCCGACCGGGAGGCAAAGGAAATCATCACCCGGTCCATCCAGCGGATCACCAGGGATTACGTGTCGGAAGCCACGATCTCGGTGGTGGCGATTCCCAACGACAGCATGAAGGGTCGGATCATCGGGCGGGAAGGCCGGAATATCCGGGCGCTCGAGGCCGCGACCGGCATCGATCTCGTGGTGGATGAGACGCCCGAGGCGGTGCTTATTTCCGGGTTCGATCCGCTGCGACGCGAGATCGCCAAGGTCTCGCTGGAGCGGCTCATGGCGGACGGGCGGATCCATCCGACCCGCATTGAAGAGGTGGTCGAGAAGGTCAAGAAGGACCTGGATAAGATGATGATCGAGGAAGCCGAGAAAGTGCTCTTCGAACTGAGCATTCCTAACGTCAATGCTGAGATCATCAAGCTGTTGGGCAAATTGAAATTCCGGACGAGCTACGGCCAGAACAATCTCTGGCATGCGCGGGAGGCGGCGTACATCTGCGGGATCATGGCCTCAGAACTGGAATTGGACGTCAAGCTGGCGCGGCGCGGGGCCCTGATGCATGATATGGGCAAGGCGCTGAGCCAGGAAGAGGAGGGCCCGCACGCCATCATCGGCGCGGACTTCGCCAAGAAATACGGTGAGGAGGCCCGCGTCGTCAATGCCATCGCTGCGCACCACGAGCAGGTGGAGCCGATCTGCCCCGAAACGGTGCTGGTGGCCGCGGGCGAAGCCCTGTCGGCGGCTCGGCCGGGCGCCCGCCGCGAGACCGTCGAGGCCTATATCAAGCGGTTGGAGAAGCTGGAGAAGTTGGCGGTGGACTACAAGGGCGTGGAGAAGGCTTACGCAATCCAGGCCGGGCGGGAGATCCGGGTGATCGTGAAGCAGGAAGCGATCTCGGACGCCGAGTGCGCCGTGCTATCGCGGGATCTTGCCCGTAAGATCGAGCAGGAGCTCACGTATCCCGGCCAGATCAAGGTCACGGTGATCCGCGAAAGCCGCTATGTGGATGTTGCCAAGTAAGACATGAAGATTCTGTTCATCGGCGACATCGTGGGCGAACCGGGCCGGAAGACTGTGGCTCGGCAGGTGCCGAAGCTCGTCCGGGAACGAGGGGTGGACTTCATCATCGCCAACGCCGAGAACGCCGCGGGAGGGTTCGGCGTCACACCGGACGTCGCACGGGAATTGTTCGCGGTCGGCGTACACGTCATCACCAGCGGGAATCACATCTGGGACAAGAAGGAGATTATCGACTACATTAAAACCGAGCCCCGGTTGTTGCGTCCGGCCAATTACCCCAAGGGGGTTCCCGGAAACGGGAGCGTTGTCGTGACGGCCGCATCGGGCGAGAAGGTCGGGGTCCTGCAATTGATGGGACGCGTGGCGATGCCGACGCTGGACTGCCCGTTTCGGGTCGGGCGGCACGAGGTCGAGGCGCTCCGGCGTGAAGCGCGGACCGTGATCGTAGACATGCACGCGGAGGCAACCTCCGAGAAGATGGCGATGGGCTGGTACCTGGACGGGGACGTCAGCGGCGTGTTCGGAACGCACACGCACATCCAGACGGCCGACGAACGGATCCTGCCCAAGGGGACGGCCTACCTTACGGAGGTCGGCATGGTCGGCCCAAGCGAGTCCGTGATCGGCATCAAGAAGGAAATCGCCATCGAGAAGTTTCTGACCCAGATGCCGCGCCGCTTCGAAGTGGCGCCGGGGCCCTGCGTCTTTTCGGCCGTACTGTTCGAAGTGGACACCGCCGCGGGGAAAGCCATTTCCATCGAACGATTGCGTATGCAGGACTGACGGGATGCCCGGCGGACCGCCTCCGCGAGCGCTCTATACCGTTTCGGCCCTCACCGCGCTTCTTCGTCTGCACATCGAGTCCGCGTTCTCCGACATCTGGGTGGAAGGAGAAGTTTCCAACCTCCGTATTCCCACTTCCGGCCACGCCTACTTCACGCTCAAGGACGCCAACAGTCAGATCCGGGCGGTCCTGTTCCGGTCCGCCGGACGAGCCCTGCGGTTTGCGCTCCAGGACGGCATTCATCTGGTGTGCCGTGGGCGAGTGTCTGTGTACGAACCCCGAGGCGACTATCAGGTGATCGTCGAATACGCCGAGCCGAAGGGTGTGGGGGCGCTGCAGCTCGCCTTCGAGCAGCTCAAGGAACGGCTGGCGGCCGAAGGCCTGTTCGAACAGGCCAGGAAGCGGCCGCTCCCGTTCCTGCCTCGCCGGATCGGGGTGGTCACCTCGCCGACCGGTGCGGCGATCAGGGATATCGTGCAGGTCGCCCGCAAACGGTTTCCCGCGATCGAGATCGTGCTGAACCCGGTAGCGGTCCAGGGCGACAGCGCCGCCGGTGAGATCGTCCATGCCATCGAGGAGCTCAACGAGGCCGGCGGCTTCGACGTCCTGATCGTCGGGCGTGGCGGAGGATCGCTCGAGGATCTTTGGCCGTTCAACGAGGAAATCGTTGCCAGGGCCATCGCGGCTTCGCGTATCCCTGTCGTGTCGGCCGTCGGGCACGAGATTGATTATACGATCGCGGACTTCGTGGCCGATGTGCGCGCGCCCACACCGTCGGCGGCGGCCGAGCTCGTGATTCGCGACCGGCAGGATCTGCTCAATCAGGCGAAGAGCCTGCGGGGGCGTATTCTGCAGGCCGGGCGCGCCGATCTCCGGGACCGCTGGGCGCGCGTCGAAGCCGAGCGGCGCGGCCTCCTCGATCCGACCGCGCTGGTAGCGCGGGCCATCCAGCGCCGCGATGATCTCGAAATGCGCCTGCGCCTGGCGCAGATGAACCGTCTCAGCGGCGTGCGGGCGGCGGTCGAATCGCTCCGGCAGGATGCCCTGCTGCGCAGTCCGATCCAACGGATCCAACGGGGATTGACAATGCTGCCCCATCTTCGCACGAGGCTCTATCAGCGGATGCGAGTGGTGCTCGAGCTGTGGCGGCGGTCTTTCCAGGAAGTGGCCGGCGCGGTCCATGCGCTGAGCCCGCTGGCGATCCTGGCGCGCGGGTACAGCATCACCCGACGGTGGCCCGACCTGACGCTCCTGCGAGCCGCTTCGGATGCAGCTCCCGGCGAGACGGTGCACGTGCGGTTGGCTTCGGGCGAACTGCTGTGCGAAGTCAGGCGAACCGGCGGGAAACTGTTGCCGGATTGATTCGGGAGACGGGCGGCGTATAATGCGGGGCACGGAGGCTGGACCGAGTGGCGACGGTAAAATTTGAAGAGGCGCTGGCGCGCCTGGAAACGATCGTGGCGGAACTGGAGCGGGGCGAGTTGCCGGTGGGTGGGTCCTTGCGGATCTTCGAGGAAGGGGTCAAGCTTTCCAAGGTGGGCCTGAAGATGCGCGATGACGCCGAGCGCCGAGTTGCGATTCTCGTCAAGGACAAGGACGGCCGAAAGCGGACGCGTCCGTTCGAAGTAGAGGGGAATGTTGAGACGGGCCAGGACAACGGCGACGTCGAAGACTGACCCGGGAAAAGACTCCGTCTTGGCGGGGCCGGGGCGGGTGGGTGAGAAGGCGGCGGTGGCGACCCCGCGCAAGGGCAAGGCAACGGAGCGGTTGGACCTGGCCATGGTCCGTCGCGGGCTTGCGGAGAGCCGTGAGCGGGCCCAAGCGTTGATTCTCGCCGGCTCTGTCAGCGTCGCCGGGCGTAGTGCCAACCGGGCGTCCCAAACCATCCCGTCCGACATTCCGATCGAGGTGGCCGGTCCCGAGCATCCCTATGTGGGGCGGGGCGGTCTTAAGCTGCAGGCGGCGCTGGAGGCCTTCGCAATCGACCCATCCGGCATGGTTGTGCTGGATGTCGGGGCCTCGACAGGAGGGTTTACCGACTGTCTGCTCCAGCGCGGCGCGGCGCGGGTCTATGCCGTGGATGTCGGCTATGGACAACTCGCCTGGAGGCTCCGGCAGGACTCCCGCGCTGTGGTGGTCGAGCGGTGCAACGCGCGGTATCTGGACCGCACGCATATCCCCGAGCCGGTTGACCTGGCCGTCATCGACGTCTCGTTCATTTCTTTGACGCTGATTCTTCCGGCCGTCCGGAGGTGCCTGACTCCGGGAGGACAGGTAGTGGCACTGCTCAAGCCGCAGTTCGAAGTCGGCAAAGGAAAGGTGGGACGAGGAGGCATTGTGCGGGACGAGGGCCTTCGGCAGGAGACCGTCGAAAGAGTTCGCGGCGCCGTGGAGGCCCAGCGGTGGGAATGGTGCGGGATGATCCTATCGCCGATCGTCGGCCAGAAAGGAAACGTCGAGTACTTGGTCAGGCTGCGTCCATCATGAAGATTCTCGTGACGGGAGGAGCAGGCTTCATCGGTTCGCACATCGTGGACCGGCTCGTCCAGGAAGGCTATGGGGTCGTGGTCGCCGACAACCTGTCGACGGGCAAGCGGCGGAACGTCAACCGCGCGGCCCGGTTTTATCGCACCGACATCGGCAGCTGGTGGTTGGAGCGGGTCTTTCGCCGTGAACGGCCCGCCGTCGTATGCCACCACGCGGCCCAGATGGACGTGCGGCGCTCCGTGCAGGATCCGAAGTTCGACGCCGAAACGAATATCCTCGGCACGCTCAACGTCCTGCGGAACGCCATCAAGTACGGAGTGCGCAAGTTCATCTTCGCGTCGTCGGGAGGGGCCGTGTACGGAGAGCCGGAAAAGCTTCCGGTGTCGGAGTCCCACCCGGCGCGGCCGGGGTCGCCTTACGGCATCAGCAAGGCGGTCGGGGACGAGTACCTGCGGTATTTTCGCGACGCCGACGGGCTGGAGTACGTGAGCCTGCGGTACGCTAACGTGTACGGTCCGCGCCAGGACCCGTATGGAGAAGCGGGCGTAGTGGCCATCTTCACGCAGAAAATGTTGCATGGCGAACAACCGATCATCAATGGGAACGGCCGGCAGACCCGCGATTTTGTTTTTGTGGACGATGTGGTCGAGGCGAACATCGCCGCTCTGAACAAGGAGGCCCACGGGATCTACAATGTGGGAACCGGGCAGGAGACGACCATCAACGAGCTGTTCGGCATTCTGGCCGGCCTCATCAACCCGTCCGTCCGCGAGGTGCACGGACCGGCGAAAAAGGGCGAGCAGTTGCGGATCGCGCTCGATTCATCCCGGCTCCACCGGGAACTGGATTGGGAGCCGAAGATTGCGCTGAAAGACGGCTTGGCGCGGACCGTGGACTATTACCGTCAGTCGGAGCGCACGCCCTAGTATCGGGGTACCGACGGGTCCACCTGAAGGGACCAGGCGTTGATGCCTCCGGTAAGGTTCTTGACGTTCTTGAACCCCTGCTGCAGGAGGAACTGAGTCGCGTCCATGCTTCGCATCCCCATGTGGCAGTGCATGACGATCTCCGCATTGGGGTCGAGTTTCTTGTATTCGGCTCCCAGCGTGCCCAATGGGATCAGCTGAGCGCCTTCGATTTTGGCGATGTTGTATTCCCAGGGCTCCCGGACATCGATAAGGACGACCTTTTCGCCCCGATCAATTTTCTGCTTCAGCTCCTGGACGGTGATGGTAAAACCCATGGTGCAAACCCTCCTGATGGAAATGATAGTAAGGCGTCCTTCTTCCTGGTGTCAATGATGACGGGGAGGTAGAGCGATGGGCGAAGAGCAGGTAACCGTCACGGAGGGCGGCGAGGTTATCGTGGTCCTGATCACGGTGGCCTCGCGCGAGGAAGCCGACCGGATCGCCCGGCGGCTGGTCGAGGATCGGCTTGCCGCCTGCGTCAACATTGTGCCCCAGGTGCGGTCGCTCTTTACCTGGGATCAGAAACTGTCCCAGGAGGACGAGGTCCTCCTAGTGGTCAAATCACGCCGTGCCCGGTTCCAGCAACTGGCGGCGGCAGTCAAACGGCTCCACAGCTACAGCGTGCCGGAGATCATTGCCCTGCCCGTCATCATGGGATCCGCCGACTACCTCCGATGGGTATCCGAGTCGATGCCCTGAAGGCCTTATGTCAGGCCAAGACATGAAAATCTCTAAAGAAATTGACGATTTTAATCGAAAAATAACGATGTTTTTCAGGGCTTATTGACATTCCTGGAGGGGGTATGATAGTCATTCGCCCTGCGTAAATGGTCGAGATGTATGAGTAAAGCTGACCAGGAACTCCATATCGTCGTCTTTCCGGGTGCGACGTCACACCCACGGCGGTTCAGCATCAGACGGCGGACCGTTAAGATTCTGCTGGTCGGCAGCTTGCTGGCGGCCGTCGTCGAGGCTCTGTTCTTGGTCCAGTACGTGACCCGGAGCGGGGAGATCTGGGAATTGGAGGCGCTCCGGTCGGAAACGGCCCAGCATCGCCAGAAGGCCAGCGCGCTGTCTTCGTCGCTGGAAGATCTCCGCAAGCAATTGTCCGCCATGCGGGAAGTGAACATCCGGATCCGGATGATGCTGGGGCTGAACCCTCCGAAGGTGCCGCCGTCTCCGCTGGGCCTAGGCGGGAAAGAAGAAACCAACGCGGTCATGCAACCTGGTGGGCTGGGGGGCGAGCGCGAAACCCTCGCCAGCATTGCCGCTCAATTGCAACAGAAGATGGTGTGGTTGAAGGACGAGGCTGCCATCCAGGAACAATATCTGCGAGAGCTGACGGGCATCGTCAGCGAACGGAAGGCGCAATGGGCGTCGACGCCGTCGATCTGGCCGGTGCGGGGCTGGGTGTCTTCGGGGTTCGGGCGAAGGATTTCGCCGTTCACGGGTAAGGACACCTTGCATGGCGGTGTGGATATCACGGCGCCGCTGCGCACGCCGGTGATTGCGCCCGCCGCAGGGACTGTCACGTTCGCTGGTAACGAAGCGGGCCTCGGCAATACCATCAGCATCGCGCACGGATACGGCATGCGGTCGATCTACGGGCACATGGACAAGCTCAGAGTGAAGACGGGTCAGAACGTCAAGCGTGGGGACCTGCTCGGCTGGGTGGGCAATACGGGGCTTTCAACCGGCCCGCACCTTCATTATGAAATCGAGGTCAGCGGGGCCGTCGTTGACCCGCTAAAGTATATTATTGACTAAGCCGTCCGGCTCCCGCCGGCGTCCCCGCCGTTCCGGCTTCGAACATCTCGTCAACTGATCGGCTCTTCCACTCTACGTAATAATCGGATATCCCGAACGCGCGCATGACGGTCGCCGGCATGTCTATTAATGATACCGGCTGCTTGATCTCGTGCCCTGCCTTGATGCCCGGTCCCGCCGCGATCCACGGAATCGTCATGTCTTCGGGTATCGTCGTCCCATGGGTGGTGCCGTGGCCCCCATGATCGGCTGAGACGATGAAGGTGGTCCGCTCATAGAGCCCCAGCTCCTTGAACCCTTTGATGAGCGTGCCAATAGCCCGGTCAATGTCCTCGACCGCCTTAAGGTACGGCTTGCTCATCCAGCCGTCGGCATGGCCCGCGCTATCGGCCTCGGCAAAGTGGATGAGAAACAGGGATGGCTTGGTGGAGTCGGTCGCGGTTTTATAGGCGTTGATGACGTCGGCGGCGATCTTTTTGGCGGTGCAGCCAGCCTCGTTGACGCTGCAGACGTGGAGGGCCAGCCGCCGGTCCTGCTTCATCGCATGCAGGAGCTTCTCCTTCTGGATGAAGGCGGCCCCCCACTTGCTGCCGTTGAAGGTGGCGATCTCGAAGATGGTCGGCGCTTTCAGGTATCCACGCTGAGGCTCGTAGTCGTTCCAGTCGACCCGGTGGACCTCGACCGGCAGACCCGTCAGCATGGACGTGAAGGCCGGCAGGGTCAGGCTGGGAGTGACCGTCTGCGCCTTCATCGTGAAGGATCCCCGCTTGATGAGGCCCTCCAAGGCCGGCGCCTTGGCTTGCTTCAGCGCATCGGGACGCAACCCGTCCACCACGATGATCACGACGTTATCTGCGGAGGTGGGAGTCTCGGCGGCCGGAGATCCCGCCACGAAGAAGAGGCCGGTGCAGAGTAGAGCAACGACCCGGCAGAGAGCGATGAGAACGTGGAATGTCATGCAACCCCCCATGTGAGTGAAACGGCAAAAGCCTCGGCATTCTACACAATGCGCCGAACGGAATGCCACAGCGAAATCCATCCATTCCATCGGGAAGCCCACGACAGTCCTTGACTCCGGGCCGACCCTTTTGTAGAGTGAGCGGGCAAGCGCGCTCTCCTGGTGATGTGGAGGTGGCGGTGTCGGATTCCCAATCCGCGGCGGTGCCCTTTGCGGCTCAAGTCGTGCCGTTTCATGAGATGCTGGCGACGGGCAAAATCCCCAACGGGCGGATTTCGAGCCCGTACGTGGCCGAGCAGTTCGTCGAGCGACTGGTGCATTACGTGCTGAGCATCCCGGCCGGCAGCTACTCGATGGCCAACCTGTCGAAACTGCTCGAGCAAATGGACCCCCGCCAGCAGGTCTCCTTTTTCAAAAAACTGAAGGAGACGAGCCCTGAGAGCCTCAAGCATTTCTCGCCCCTCTATTACGGCTTCATGTCCGAGTTCAGCGACCTGCTCTTTACCTAACCTAAGCCCGGCCTGTTTGAAATCTCATTCAGTTCGGCATACACTGCTTCACCCATGGACTTGTCGGGAAAAAGCTTCGCGGCACAGGCCGCGCGCATTCCGGTTCAGGGGATCGGTCTGTCCGTGGACGTCTTCAGCCCCGATCTATTGGACTTGCATTGGACACTGGAGCGAATCGGCTCGCCGCCCGACTACCTGGAAATCTTCAAGGCCCCGACACGGGAACTTACGCGTGTCCGCGCGGCTCTGCCAGGGCTGCCGTTGACCTACCACGCCGAAGGCCTGTGGCTGCTCGATCCAGCCATGCGTTCCGCAACCCCATGGAGGCAGGCCGTCGACACGATCGCCCGCCATACCGAGGCGATCGGCGCGGGGTGGGCCAACCATGAATGCGCCGGCAAGCAGTTCGGGGGGTATTCCTTCGGGACGTATCTTCCTCCCCTGTTGACTGATGCCGCGGCGAAGACTGTGGCGGCCAATGTGGCGTTGGCTCAGGCGCGCCTGGACGAGTGGTTTGCACGAAAAGGCAGGCCAGGCTTCGCTCCGTTGGTATTGCTCGAGCTTCCCCCGCTGACCTATTTTGGGTTCGGTGACCCGTCGGTCGCTGAATTTTTCGCACGGATCGCCGAGCAGGCTCCTTGCGGGCTGGTGCTCGACGTCGGTCATCTCTGGACCCACTGGCGGTACTGCGAACGCCGCCGCTTTCGGAGCCCGGAAGCCTTCGCGGTGGACTTCCTTGCGACGTTTCCGCTGGAGCGCGTGGTACAGATTCATCTCGCCGGCCTGGGACTGCATGAAAATGAGGAATCGGCGGCCCGGCTTCCGTGCTTGATCGACAAGCACGACGAGCCTGTGCCCGATGTCCTCTTTGATCTCCTGCGCCAGGTGCTGGCGCATGCGGGTCTGACCGCCCTTAAAGGGATCGCCCTGGAGGTGGACACCAAGGCCATTCCGGTCATCGTCGATGAGTTCGCCTTGCTGCGGAACGAGCCTGCGTGTCGGAGGGCGTTGCGGCGGACGTCACGCGGGGCGGCGTCCTTTCCGGTTGCGACCCATGACAGCTCTGGACCCGCCACGCAAAGGTTGGCCGATCTCTACAGCGCCTATGCGCGGGTTGTCTCGGGACAAGATGTGTTGGGGGAAAGCGCCCTTGCTTCTCTCGCTGAAGGCGTCGATGCAGAGGGACTTCATCGGTACGGCACCCGGTACCTGCCGCACGAGCTTCTTCGCTGGGGCGGGGACATTGTGGAGTTGTTTCCCTCAATCTGGAAATCGTTGGAGAAGCAAGGCGTCACGGTCATGGATTTTGTGCGTTTCTGGTTCCGCCAGTCTCGTCCGGTCATCGAGCAGTATGACTTCTTCTATATCAAATTGGATCGCTGGGTGGAATTTATCGGCGAAGTGTCTCCCGATCTTCTTGAACAGGTCAGGCGCGAAACCGATGCCTTGCGCGCCCTGCATGCCGAATTGAACGACGAGTCTGCCGTACAGGAGAGCCCGGCGTGACTTCGGTACGCATCAACAAATACTTCACCGAGCAGGGGTTCTGCTCGCGCCGTGCCGCGGACCGGATGATCGAAGACGGCCGTGTCCTGATCAACGGTCGCGTGGCCGTACTGGGCGATCGGGTAACGGACGACGATGTGATAACCCTGGACGGTCGTGTCGTGAAAAGCCGGCCTGGCGCCGTCTACCTGGCTTATCACAAGCCGGTCGGGGTGACCTGCACGACGGAGCTGCGCGTGGCGGGCAACATCCTCCATGCGGTGGGGTATCCCGAGCGTATCTTCCCCATCGGCCGTCTGGACAAGGACTCGTCCGGCCTGATCCTGCTGACCAACGACGGGGATATCGTCAACCGCATTCTCAGGGCGGAGTTCGGGCATGAGCGGGAATACGTGGTCATGGTGGACCGCCCGTACCAGCCCGCTTTTCTACGCCGATTGGAACGGGGCGTGCTTGTGCTCGGCGCGAAGACCCGGCCCTGCCGGACCGCCCGCGTGGAGGCGACCACGTTCAAGATCAAATTGACTGAGGGACGCAACCGGCAAATCCGCCGCATGTGTTCGGCGCTCGGGTACCGCGTGGTGCGTCTCGTGCGGGTCCGCGTCATGCATATCCGACTGGGCGATCTTCCGGTCGGGAAATGGCGGGAGCTCACGCCCAAAGAGCGTGACGAACTCCTGGCAGCCGTTGGATTCTCAGAAAATCAAGTCGCGTCATGAATCCGCCGCGCCTCCTTCTCCTGATTCCTCCGCTCACCCAGCTCAACACACCCTATCCTTCGACTGCGTACCTGACGGGCTTTTTGAAGCCGTATGGGTATGATGTCTCCCAGGCCGACGTCGGAATCGAGATGGTCCTTGCGCTCTTCTCGCGGAACGGACTTGAACGCGTGTTCGACCGGCTCGGCCGGATGCCCGGGGAGCTTCCGGGCGAAGCGCGACAGATGGTAGCGCTGCAGGGGGCCTACCTGGACTCCATTGATGCCGTGATCGGATTTCTCCAGGGGCGTGACCCGGCCCTGGCGCCGCGGATCTGCCAGGGTGGTTTCCTTCCGCAGGGCCCGCGCTTTGCGGCTGTCCGGAATGCGGTTGGGGGATCTCTCGGCACGATGGACCGGGCCCGGCACGTGGCTACGCTCTATCTTGAGGATTTGGCCGATCTGGTTCACGAGACCGTCGCGCCGCACTTCGCCGTCAGCCGCTATGCCGAGCACGTGGGCATGGCGGCATCGTCCTTCGATACCGTTGTGCGCGCCCTTGCCGAGCCGCCCGCCTTGACGGATGAATTGATGCTGGACGCCTTGTGGCGGCATGTGGACGACGCCCATCCGACGCTCGTCGGGCTAACCGTGCCGTTTCCCGGCAACCTCTATGGCGCGTTCCGGATCGCCCAGGCATTGAAAGCACGGCGCCCGTCCGTACGGATCGTCCTCGGTGGCGGCTACGCCAATACGGAACTCAGGCGGTTGCATGACCCCCGCGTGTTCGACTACGTCGACTTTGTGACGCTGGACGATGGCGAGCGTCCGCTCCTCTGTCTCTTGGAACACCTTTCGGGCAAGCGCGACGCAGCCGAACTGCGGCGGACCTTTCTGCGGTCCGAAGGGAACGTCGTCTGGCGGGACGGCGCCCGCGATCCCGAGTTCGGGATGGTGGACCTCGGTACGCCGACGTATGCGGGGCTTCCACTCGATCGGTATCTGTCAGTCCTGGACCGGCTGAACCCCATGCATCGGCTCTGGTCCGACGGCCATTGGAACAAGCTGACCATCGCGCACGGCTGCTACTGGAAGCAATGTACCTTCTGTGACGTCGGGTTGGACTACATCGGCCGTTATGAGGCCGCGCCCAGCGAAATCCTGGCTGATCGCATCGAGTCTCTGATCGCCGAAACGGGACGGCGCGGGTTCCATTTTGTGGACGAGGCGGCGCCGCCTGCCGGACTCAAAGAGCTGGCGGTGACGCTTCTGGAACGTGGGGTGACGATCTCGTGGTGGGGAAACATTCGCTTCGAAGAGGCGTTCACGCCCGATCTCTGCCGCCTTCTGGCCGCGTCCGGGTGCATCGCCGTCAGCGCGGGGTTGGAGGCGGCCTCCGACCGGCTCCTGGAGGCCATAAAGAAAGGCATCACCGTAGGCCAGGCCGCGCGCGTCGCGGCGGCTTTCCACAAAGTCGGCATCATGGTGCATGCCTATCTCATGTATGGATTGCCGGGCGAAACCGTTGCTGAGACGGTGGAGAGCCTGGAACGCGTGCGGCAACTGTTCGCGCAGGATCTGATCCAGTCGGCGTTCTGGCATCGGTTCACGGCGACGGCCAACAGCCCGATCGGCTTGGACCCGACGGCGCACGGCATCCGGATTACCGGCCCGGCGTTCGGCGGGTTTGCGGAGAACGATCTCATCCATAAAGATCCGGTGGGGTCGGTGCCGGAGTGGCTCGGCGAGGGACTGCGGAAGGCTTTATACCAATATATGGAAGGGGAGGGACTGACGGTCGACGTACGGCACTGGTTCGCGCATCCTGTGCCAAAGCCGAAGGTGCCGCGTGATTGGACCGCGCGCGTCCTTGCGGAGACAGCAACCGGGAATGATCCGACGGCCGAACGTCGCGTTGTTTGGATTGGAGGCGCGCCCGTGATGGAGCCGGCAGGGCGGAATCGCCGCCGGGTGATTCTTCCCACTCGCACGGAGGACATTGTTGTGCTGATGCCCTCAGACAAGGCGGACTGGCTAATGGAGTTGATCCGTACGGCCACGCCCGCGCGCGACAAACGGGGCGATGGCTATCCGGTTCTCAAAGAGGTTCGAACCCGGTGCCCGTTCGGCGGGCCTCATGGGTTCGACATGCTGTTTCGATCGCGGCTCTGGCAACAAGCACGGACAGCCGGGCTCCTGCTCGTCTGAAGGCTCAGATGAAAGCGGCTGACTACGCAGTGCAGGTCTTGAAGGACGAAGAGGCGGTGGCCCGCGCGGCGGCGGATATTTTCGTCAACCTGGCGCCGCAGCCCCATGGGAATCGGAGGCCGTTTCGCGTGGCGCTGGCCGGCGGCACAACGCCGCAGACCCTCTATGCGTTGCTCGCGTCGGCAGAATACAGAAAGCGGGTGGTGTGGGATCTGGTCTCGTTTTTTTTCGGGGACGAGCGCGCGGTGCCGCCCGATCATCCGGACAGCAACTACCGAGCGGCCAATGACGCGCTGTTCCGCCCGCTGGACATTTCTCCGAAAAACATATATCGGATGAGGGGGGAGATGCTCGATCTGGAGGCCGCCGCCGTGGCCTATGAGCGGGAAATGCAATCCGTGTTCGAGCAAGAGCGCGTGCCGCGCTTCGATCTGCTTTTTCTCGGCATGGGGCCGGACGGACACACGGCGTCGCTCTTTCCCGGCAGTCCTGCGCTGGCCGAATGCACGCGACTGGTTATGCCGGTGACGGATGCGCCCAAACCGCCGCCGCGCCGGCTCACGCTGACGGTGCCGGTGCTGAACGCCGCCAAGCTCGTGTTGTTCATGATAGCGGGTGGGGACAAGGCGCCGGCGCTTCACGAAGCGCTCAAAGGGACTGCATCGCCAGATCAATGCCCGGTCAAGCATGTGCGGCCGGGACCGGAACGTCTGGTCTGGCTCGTGGATGAGGCGGCTGGAAGGATGTTGTGAAGGAGGCGCTATGCTTGAAACCGTTGATCTAACCCTGTCGTTGACCAAGGAAGCCTACAAGAAAAAGGCACCGCCCTTGCGCGAGCGGCTGCGCCGCTTGCAATACGAATGCAAAGACGCCGAGATTCCCATCGTCATCGTGTTCGAGGGCTGGGACGCGTCCGGCAAGGGAGGGATCATCTCGCGCCTGCTCGAACGGATCGATCCCCGCGGCTTCAAGGTCCATCCCGCCCGTCCGCCGACAATCGAGGAAGAGGCCAAGCCCTTTCTCTGGCGGTACTGGGTGCGCTTGCCGCAGGACGGCGAGATCGCGCTGTTCGACCGGTCCTGGTACGGCCGCGTGATGATCGAGCGGGTCGCCAAGATGGTTCCTAAGAAAGCCTGGCGAACGGCGTTCGAGGAGATCAGCCAGTTCGAGCGGCAATTGGCCGATGACGGCGCGGTGATCGTCAAGTTCTTTCTCCACATCTCCAAGAAGGAACAGCGGCGCCGCCTCAAGAAACTGGACAAGGACAAGTACGAGAGCTGGCGCGTCACCAAGTGGGATTGGAAGCACCACAAGGACTACGACAAATACGTGAAAGCGATCGAGGAGATGATTGCAAAAACGGACGCGCCGCGCAGATCCTGGACCATCGTAGAGGCGACGGACCGGCGCTTCGCCGAGATCAAGGTATTCACAACCCTGGTCAAGGCGATGGAAGAGGCGCTTGCCTGGCGGAAGAAACGTGGAACGGAGATCGGGCGGAGCAAAATGGCGCGGGAAGCCAAGAAGGCGGCGCAGGCGGCGACGTCGGCTGGAAAGGAAAAGGGCAATGCTCGAAAAGGTGGATCTCAGCAAAAAGTTGCCTGAGAAGCGGTACTGGGACGAGATCAAGAAATGGCAGGTCCGTCTCCGCGAGCAGTCCATGCGGTTGTTCAATGAGAAGCGGATGGCGGTGGCCGTTTTTGAGGGTTGGGACGCGGCCGGCAAGGGCGGCAGCATCAAGCGCGTGACGGAGGTATTGGACCCCCGCGGCTTCAACGTGAACACCTTTGCAGCCCCGAGCGGAGAGGAGGGCCGGCACCATTATCTGTGGCGGTTCTGGAAGGCCCTTCCCCAGTTGGGGCAGATCGCCATCTTTGACCGGTCTCATTACGGGCGGGTGATGGTGGAACGGGTGGAGGGATTCTGCACCGAAGCGGAGTGGAAGCGGGCTTTTCGCGAGATCAATGAGTTCGAATGGCAGATGACCAACTTCGGCACGGTGGTCGTGAAGTTCTGGCTGCACATCAACCAGGACGAGCAGTTGCGGCGGTTCAAGGGCCGCGAGCTCGATCCCTTCCGGTCCTATAAATTGACGGACGAGGACTGGCGCAACCGGGCCAAGTGGAATGATTACCGGGGCGCGGTGGAGGAGATGATCGAGAAGACGAGCACGGCTTGGGCGCCGTGGACGGTTGTGGAAGCAAACGACAAGTTCTACGCGCGGGTCAAGGTGGTGCAGACGCTGACCAAAGCATTAGAGGCGGTGAAAGAGTGAAACGTGGGACGGCCAAAGAAACCGATGGGCCTCACCTTTCAGCTAGTGCGGCTTGAAGGCGCGGAATTTCTTCGGGATCGGGTCGGAGGGGAAGTCGGTCCGGCCCATCCAGGTGGGGCGGCTGTGGTAGTAGTTGACGGGAGCCTTTGGGGCGGCGGCGCGGAAGGCCATGTAGCGCCGCAGTACCTGGGCGTGGCGCCGCTTTGACATTCGGTACTTCTTGTGGGGCATCTTCAAGAGGTAGTTCTCGACCTTCCAGACGTTCTTCGGTGAAAACCGCCAGTCGCAGTTGTCCACGTCGTAGAGTGTGCCCACGCCATAGCCGCAGAGCCGGCCGGTGTAGTCCACGTAAGGTTCGACGTACGTCAGCACCAGTTCGCGCACTGACCGGAAGACCGGCTTCCGCCCATGCAGACCCGCCTCGCGCGAGCGCCCGATGGCTCCCCAGCGACCGTTTTGCCTGAAGAGGTAGAGGACATGATCGAGCTTGTCCACAGACTCGAGGCTCAGCATGAGCGGCGGGTAGCCGTACTGTTCCAGGATGGTCGCGGCCGTGATGGCCGCTTCGAGGCAATGGACGGTTCTCTTGGCGACTACGCTTCGGAAGGAGCGGAGCGTTTCCTTGGGCTTTTCCTTGTTATAGGGGAGCGAGTCGATGAACCGCTGCACGTGTTGCGGGGTCCGGCATTTCCAAATGACCGCCCATTCCTGGCGGGTGAACGCGGACTGAGGGGGGATGCACTCAGCGCGGACGAGGCAGCGCGCCGCTAGAAGATGCCGGCCTGTTTTTGCAGCCACCGGATGTAGGGGATGATCTGGGCGAGGTCGTCTTTGGTGACGCCGGGAATCTTGGGCATGTCGCCGAACTTCCAGTGATGCGCGCGCACCCCCATCTCAGGGGCGCGGTAGAAGGCGATGTCGGCGTGGTGGTTCGGCTCGTAGATCTTGTCGAGGAACGGGGGGCCGTTCGGGGTTCCTCTCGCGCCGATGCCGTGGCAGGCGGAACAGTTGGTGTTATACAGCGCTTCCCCCTTCGCAAGAGTTTCCGGGGGTTTGGGAACGGGGGGATCGGCGGCCAGCGCGGGCGGGGCGAGCAGCAGCCCGACGGCGAGCAGGCCGAGTACGCGCACTATTTTTTCTCCTTGCCCGCGCCGGCTGCGTCTTTCGCGTTGCACTCGATCCAAAACCGGTAGCGGATGGACGGGTTCTGGTTGCTCTCCGCGTTGGGGTTGTCGTACAGACAGCGATCCACGGTGTGGATCTCCTCGTCCGTAAACTCGATGGTGATCGGCTCCTTCCAATAATTGTGCAGGACGAGGTAATCGGCCGCCTTCGGAATGGCGTCCAGTTCGGCCTGCATGCGCTGGAAGGCCGGTGCGTTGGTGCCAGGAATGTTCTTGTGGTTGCGTTTTACGCACCATTTCATCACTTCGGCGATGCCGTAACGGGTCAGGGTGATCTTGTGCTTGTGCGATTCAGCCATCATGTTCCTCCTCAAAAGCGGGCTCAGTCTACCCGAAGTGCCCGTTTATTGACAAGCTCATTCGTGCCCGTTTTGCCTTCCGGTCGCCGTTGGGGTAAGCTCGATGAAATTGAAGCGTTTGCGAGGGTTGTATGAAACACAATCCCGGCTTTGTGAAGCTCGTTGAGGACGCGAGGCGGCGCATTAAGGAGTGCACGGTCGGGGACGTGAAAATGAAGCTGGACCGCGGTGAGCGGTTTCACTTTATCGACGTCCGCGAGGACAACGAGTTTGCGGTGGACCATGCCAAAGGCGCCTTGCATCTCGGGCGCGGCATCTTGGAGCGGGACATCGAAACGGTGATTCCCGACAAGCGCGCCGAGATCGTGCTGTACTGCGGCGGAGGCTACCGGTCCGCGCTGGCGGCCCAAAACCTCAAAAAGATGGGATACGCCAACGTCGCCTCGATGGACGGCGGCATCCGCGCCTGGCGGGAGGCGGGGTATCCCATCGAGAAGGGGTGAAGGGGAGCGCACGTTGCCGCCTGAGTCCGTCGAGTCTGGTCCCGTCATACCCGCTGATGTCACCCTTCCGGAGATCACGTTCAAAGCCGTTGTGCTCTCGATCATCCTATCCGCCGTGCTGGCCGGCGCCAACGCTTATCTGGGACTCTTCGCAGGCATGACGGTATCGGCCTCGATTCCCGCGGCCGTGGTCTCGATGGCGGTCCTCCGTTTCTTCCGGAACTCCAACATTCTTGAGAACAACATCGTGCAGACCGCCGCCTCCTCCGGCGAGGCCCTCGCCGCCGGCGTAATCTTCACCATCCCAGCCTTGCTGTTGATCGGCCATTGGACGGCCTTCGACTACTGGCAGACGGCGGCCATTTCCGCGGTGGGCGGGCTCCTCGGCGTACTGTTCACGATTCCGCTCCGGCGCGTGCTGATCGTCAATGCGCGACTCCGGTATCCCGAAGGGGTGGCCACGGCCGAAGTACTCAAGGTCGGATCGGGACCGGGCGCGACTGGTGCCGGCGCTGCCGCGGGTTTCAGGACCCTGCTGGCGGCGGCTGTTATCGGAGGAGCGGTCAAGCTGGGCGAAAGCGGGATGCGGCTCTGGGCTGACGCCTTGGAAGGAGCCGCACGTGCTGGCCGCACGGTTCTCTACGGCGGAGTCAATCTGTCTCCGGCCCTGCTGGCCGTGGGGTTCATCATTGGTCCCGGCACGGCGCTCGTGGTGTTCCTCGGCGGTGCGCTGGGATGGTTGATCCTGCTGCCCCTGTCCGGCCTGCTCCAGGGTGCACCGGAGGAACTTGATGCGATGGCGGCCGCCAGAACCATCGGGAGCACCCGCATCCGCTACGTCGGGATCGGCGCCATGCTGGTGGGCGGCCTCTGGACGCTGGCTCAATTGTGCGGGCCCTTGATGGAAGGCCTGAGCCGTTCCTTCGCCGCCTACCGCGAAGCGCTCGCGCCGGCCGATGGCCGTACGGCGGGTCCGGTCCCGCGGACTGAGTCCGACGCGCCGGCGCTCTGGGTCATCGTGCCGTTTTTGCTGGTGCTGGGGCCGATGGCGTGGATTTACCATGTCGCCGTCCATGACGGCGTCGCGGCCATTGTGATGACGGGTCTCATGGCCGGAGCGGCGTTCCTGTTCTCCGCGGTGGCCGCTTACATGGCGGGGATCGTGGGGAGCTCCAGCAATCCCGTTTCCGGTGTGACGATCGCGACGATTGCCTTGGCGGCGGTGATCCTGGTGCCGGTGATGGGCGGCGGCAATCCCGCCGGTCCCGCGGCCGCGCTCCTGATCGGCGCGGTCGTGTGCTGCGCGGCAGCGATGGGAGGGGACAACCTGCAGGACCTCAAGACAGGACACTTGGTGGGGGCGACTCCATGGAGGCAGCAAATCATGCAGGTGGTCGGCGTCGCGACCGCCGCGGTCGTCATCGCGCCGGTGCTGGTCCTCCTGCAGGCCAAATACGGCATCGGGGAGGCCACGGCCGAACACCTGCATCCCTTGAGCGCGCCGCAGGCCATGCTTATGGCCAGCCTGGCCCAAGGAGTGTTCGGCGGCACCTTGCCGTGGGGCATGGTGGGGCTCGGAGCGGCCATCGGCGTTGCGGTCATCTGGACGGACCGGCAGCTTGAGGCTCGCCTTGTGGAGTTCAGGATGCCGGTGCTGGCCGTTGCATTAGGAATCTACCTGCCGCTGAAATTGTCGGCGGCGATTCTCACAGGGGGGCTGGTGAGCGCAGCGGCACGGCGAAGCATGGCCGAGAGTGAAGCCGGCCACGGCCGCCGCGGGCTCCTGTTTGCCGCCGGCCTTGTGACAGGCGAGGCGCTCATGGGCATCCTGCTCGCGGTGCCGGTCGCGGTCAACGGCATATGGCCGGCGATCGGGGCGGATCCGCTACAGCTCTTCGAGGTCCCTCCGCTGGGCGGGTGGCCGGGGCTGGCTGTGTTGGCGGCGGTGGCCGTTCTCATGCATCGGACGGCGACGGCGCGTTGACCCTGCTGAAGAGTCTCCTGTACCATCCGCCACGATGAACATGCCGAATTTTCGACGCGCGCTGGTTCTCGGGATGGCGGTCGCGGCCGCGATCGCGGGAGTCTGGAGTGTTCGAGCGTACCAGCAGGGGCAGGCCAATCTGAAGGCATGCGGAGGCATCGAACCGGGCGGCCAGCGGCCCGATCTCATCAAAACCCTAGGTGCGCCGCAGAGCACCATGGCGAATCCGGCCCGGACGCGTCTGGTGCTCTTCTTTACCAGCCCTCTCTTCGCCGAGAAGCCCATTCGGGCGGTCGTGAACGTCCGGGATGACGTTGTCATGGAAATCGATTGCGGCGATGGACGGATCAAGACCTACGACAAGTATTGAACGACGGGCCGCCGGACGACGATCGGCGATCCTGAGAGGCGCAGCCGTGTTGGCGGTTGCGCTTGCGGCCGGAGCCGTTCCCGTCGCCGCGCACCACACCAAACCCCATGAGGAGGCGGTCCTAGCGGCGCGGATCGCGCTCTTTGACAAGAAAGATCCCCAGCAAGTGAAGCGACTGCTTGAAGGCATGTGGGCGGAACAGCCATCCGACAGCGAAACGCCCTATCTTCTGGGTGTGGCGCACTTTCTTCTGTATGATCCTGACAAAGCCCTTCCGCTGCTGGAGGGGTGTTTCACGAACGAGTCGCGCAATGGGGATACAACGCAACGGCTGGACTGTCTGTACTGGAGCGGGCGGGCCAGCGCGCTGAAGGCCGCCCTCGCCTGGTACTATCGGGAATCCATTGTTGACGGCCTAGTGAAGAGCCGGCACGCGATCGTGGTCGCGCTCGAGCGGTACGAACAGGTCCTGGTGAAGGCGCCGGATCATGTAGGGGCACTGCTCTCCCAGGCCGAGTACTATATGGCCGCTCCCTTCTTGCCGCCGCTGGCCTACGGCGATGTCGCCAAGGCGCGCATGCTCGTCGCGAAGGCGCTTGCGTTGGAGACCGACAATCCCCGCGCGCATTATCTCCAAGCCCGGTTGGATCTCTACTATAACGGCCGGCGCGATCAGGCCCGGACGGGGTATGCCCGAGTCCGCCAACTGCTGGACAGCGGCGTCGGCGGGACGGAGATCATTCTCCTGCGGCGGTGGGTGGACTTTGCGCAGGCCGAAGTGGCGTTTCTCGATCGGGACTATCACGCGGCGATCTCGTATGCGGATGCCTATCTTCGCCAGGTTCCTGACGGTGCGGAGGGGTATGCGCTCAAGGGCGCCAGCCTGAAGTTTCTGGGGCAGGAGGCGGCCGGCGAGGCGCAGATCAAAAAGGCGCGGGAGCTCAACCCGCGCGTACGTCGGTACCGGGATCCGTAAAATTCACCTTAATGTTGACCCTGTCGGGGAACTCTGTATACTGAAGTCCGGCTGAAGCTCCACCCGTGACAAGAGGGAGTGCCGATGAAGAAAGAGCATCTCATCCTTGCGCTGTTCGTATTGTTCGTGTGGGCGAGTCGCGACAAGCTCCCGACAGAACTCCAGTTTTGGAAAAAGAGCACCGCCGGGATCACGGTCCAGAACAACTCGGACCAGGACCTGACTGACGTTATCCTCGTGGTGTACTCGACCCCCAATCCCCTGGGAACCATTCGCAAGGATAAATCCAGGACTTTAACGCCGAAGAGGCTCCGTGATCACTCTGATGTCGTCATCCAGTTCAGGTATGGGGGCGACATAGTCGAACGGTATGTCGGCACCATCGACGAAGACTCCAACTATCAAATGACCATTCGCGTCAACTTCGCGGGTGTGGTTAACGCAGAAACCGGCTCCCTTGGGGGGAAGGAGGAGGAGTCCCCGGTTAAGAGCCAGTAACGGCGGTGCCCTCTTTTCTGCCTCCGCTCATCGTCTGCTTCGGCGACAGCCTCACGGCAGGTTTTCAATCTCCCGCGCCGGCCTGTCCGGATATTCTCGAAACCCCCTATGGCCATTGCCTGGAGGACCGTCTCCGGGGTCGTGCGCGCGTCCATGTGAGCGGCATCTGCGGCGAGTTGACCGCTGAAATGGTTGGCCGCTTCGAGCGCGACGTGCTGAGCCGCCGGCCGGCGTGGACGGTGATTCTCGGAGGAACGAACGATTTGGGGTGGGAGCGCAAGCCGGCGGAGATTATGCGCCAGCTCACGACGATGTACGAACAGGCCGCCGCTTCGGGTGTTCGTCCGGTAGCGGTGACGGTCCCGTCGATCCGCGGCTTCGACGACCATATCGCGAGGCGGCGTGAGCTGAACGCGCTGATCGCCGGCTATTGCGCCGGCCATGCCGTCCCGTGCGTCGATCTCTTCGCCGCCACGGCGGAGCCTGAGACCGGGCGTCTGGCTCTGCCGTACTCCAACGACGGTCTGCACCTGACCACCGCGGGTTATGAACTGCTGGCGCGGCTGCTGTATGAGCAGGTGTTCAAGGATCTGTAAGGCAGGGGTGGGGCACGCTGCCCCTCCTAGTCTATCCGGGCCGGGGAAGGAATGTCCTTGAACAGGTAGTCGGCGATACGGCGTGCCGTTGCCAACTGGTCTGCCAGGTCGATCGCCGACAGGGCCTGCCTCAGCAGATCCCCGAGCGCGCCGTCACGTTGGGAAATGAACCGGAGGTGCTCAGTGGGTGAGGCGGGCCAGAACCCTCGGAGCTGGTAGAAGGCGCTCATGCTCTCGTCCAGGAAAATCGAAACCAGGTGTCGGGAAACGGCCGGCTCGGCTTGGCGGTCTTCCGCTTTGCCCAGCCAGTGCAGGACTTCCGTGCGAAGCTTGATTTTTTCATGGATCGTCAGCGGAGGAAGGCCCTGCCGAAACCGGGTGTGGGCCTTGTGCAGGAGCTGGGAGCCTGCCGCTTCAAGCTCGAACAGGACCCGCGCCTTGCGAAGGATGATGGGCAGGCGCGGCGAGGTCTGCACCTGCTCTTCGGCGACGGCCACGCCGAGGTAACGGATGTCGACGGTCCGGGTGCGCACCCGAACCAGTTCGTGGTCGTTGTCTTTTCCCAGGACCAGGACCAGCAAGTCCACGTCGCTGTGGGGCATGAGCGCATCCCGGGCGGCCGAGCCCGCCAGGATGATGGCGGCCAGGTCGCCGCCGCGTTTCGCTCTGACGTACCGGATCGTCTTGGCGAGGATCTGCTCGATCTCCGGAGCGGGCGCCGTTTTCTCTGGAGGGGCCGCTACATCGGCCGGCACGCCCGCTTCGCTTGCGGGAATCTCTACGCGTCCTTCCTCCATGGCCTACGCTCCGGCAACCTGTTGAATCCGCGGTCGGGCGGCGGCGAGCCATTCGTCAAACGGCACGTCGGCGTCCACGACGATCTCGATCTTGCCGTTGGGCAGCTTCCGGATGTTGCCGGGGCTGGAGGCCGCCAGGGGAATCTCAACCCATTCACGGTCCAGATCGAGCTCGTCCGTGAGCTCCAGGATCCGGTTGATCTGGGCGAAGGTCACGTCTTTCGGTATGGGCCTTGCCATGGTGCGGATGCATTCTAGCATAGCCGCCGCTCGCGTTGACAATTAAGGGGGTATCACATAGAGTAGCCAGCCCGGGGGTGGGGAATGTCCGATCGGCGGACCGTCAAGTTCTATCAGGCCGATGTCTTCACCGATACCGTGTTTGGGGGAAACCCCGTGGCGGTGATCCCCGAAGCGGACGGTCTGGACGTCTGGGAGATGCAGAAGATCGCGCGGGAGATGAACCTCTCCGAGACCGTCTTCGTGCTGTCCCCGACCGATCCTGCCGCAGAGTACCGTCTCCGGTTCTTCACGCCCACCCGGGAGATTCCTTTCGCGGGCCACCCCGTCCTCGGCGCGTTCTATGTGCTGGCCCACTTGGGTATCCTGCGGCTTCATGAGCCGGTCACACGTGTGCATCAGGAAACCAGCGTCGGCGTGTTTCCCCTCGACCTCACAGTCCGGGACGGACTCGTTCGCCACATCATGATGGGCCAGCCCAAGCCGGAATTTCTGGGGATGGTGGAGCCGCTCCGCGACCTCTTTGAAGTGGCCAAGGCGGTGTCGGTGCCCAAGACACAGATCACGGGGACCGGACTTCCGGTCGAAGTGGTGTCGACGGGATTTCCGGTCATGATCGTACCGGTCCGCACCCTGACGGCGGTCTCCAAGGCGAGTCCCCATATCGGACTGCTCAACAGCGTCTGCGAGCAACATAAGGCGCAGGGCCTGATGCTCTTCACGACGGTGACCGTGGAGGAGCGGTCCACGGTCCACACGCGGATGTTTGCCTCACCGGTCGGGGTGGTCGAGGATCCCGCCACGGGGTCCGCCAGCGGCGCGCTCGGCGCGTACCTCGTCAAGCACGGCGTCGTGGATGTCGGCCCGACGACCGAGATCATCTGCGAGCAGGGCTACGAGGTAGACCGGCCGTCCCGGCTGACCGTGCACGTCCATTCGGACGACGACGAGATTCAATACGTCAACGTCGGAGGGCAGGCGGTCATGGTGATCGAAGGCGTAATACGGTTTTAGCGATGAAGGCGGCCCGTTTTCACCAGCACGGCGGGCCGGAGGTGCTTCGATACGAGGACGCTCCGGTTCCTTCCCTCGGGCCGGGCGAGGCTCTCGTCCGGGTCAAGGCCTGCGCGCTCAACCGTCTTGACCTCTGGATCCGCCAGGGCATTCCCGCCTTCCAGGTGCCGCTGCCGCACATCGGCGGATGCGACGTGGCCGGTCTCGTCGAGCGGGTTGCCGACGGAAGCGTTGGCCTGAAGCCGGGCGACCGGGTCTTTGTTGCGCCGGGCCTCTCGTGCTGGAGGTGCGAATTTTGCCTCAGCGGGCGTGACAACCTCTGCCTGTCCTATCGAATTCTTGGAGCGCAGGTTGACGGGGGCATGGCCGAATTCGTAAACGTGCCCGCGATCAACGTGCTCCCGATCCCCGGGACGCTGTCTTTCGAGCAGGCCGCCGCGTTTCCCCTGACGGCGGTCACCGTCTGGCACATGCTGTTCGGCCTCGCCAAGCTCCAGCCGGCGGAAGATGTGCTGATACTCGGAGCAGGAAGCGGCGTCGGCAGCATGGCGGTCCAGATGGCCCGCGCCGCGGGCGCCCGGATCTTCACGACCGTGGGTTCAAAGGACAAGGTCGAGAAGGCCCAAGCACTGGGCGCCGAGGTGGTGATGTATCACGGGGACGATATCGCGGAGGGCGTCAAGCGCGCGACCGGCGGCCGAGGAGTGGACGTGGTGATCGAGCACATCGGCCCCGCGACCTGGGAGCAGAGCCTCAAGTCGTTGGCCAAGGGCGGGCGGCTCATCACCTGCGGCGCGACTTCCGGACCGGAGGTCCGGGTGGACCTGCGCTTCCTCTATATGCGCCAGACGACTGTGATCGGTTCCTTCATGGGCACCAGGGATGAATTGCTGGCCGCCGCCAAATGGATGGAGGAAGGACGGATACAGGCCGTGATCGATTCAGTGCTTCCCATGAAGGAAGCCCGTGCGGCTCATGAGCGTATGCTGGACCGCAAGCTTTTCGGGAAAATCGTCCTGACGCCGTAACCGACTACTTCGTCATCTCGCGGGCCATGTGGCCGAGTTCGTCGAGAATGAGTTTGTCCATCGCGAGGAGGACGGCCTTTTCCGAGCCGGGGATCGAGATGACGATCGTACCTTTGTAGAGGCCGGCCGTGGCGCGGCTCATGATCGCTGCGGAGCCGATGTCCTGATAACTGAGAGCGCGAAAGATTTCCCCGAACCCGTCCAGCCGTTTCTCCAGCAGGCCGTCGATCGCTTCGAACGTGGAATCCCGCCGGGAGATGCCAGTTCCGCCGTTCACGATGATCGCCTGTACGTGCCGGTCCTTCGCCCCCTGTTTGATCAGCTTCCGGATGACCGACGGGTCGTCTTTCACGAGATGGTAGGAGACGACTTGGTGGCCGCGTGCCTTCAATGAACTCATAATCAGCGCGCCGCTCGTATCGTTTTCGGGCGTGCGCGTGTCGCTGCAGGTGATGACCATGCAGGGGACGGACCGCGGCGCGGCCGCCTTGTGCGCTTTGTGGGACGGCTGGCTCTGGTGTTCGGCTGGCATGGTGAGATTATCCCCACACCTCATCCGGCAGTCGGAGCCGATCCACCGGCTTCCCCTTGCCGATGTGCTCGTCGAGAATGGCCGGCACGTCGGCTTCGGTCACGCCTTTGTACCAGACGCCGTCCGGGTAGACGACCACGGTCGGACCCATCTGGCAGGGGCCCAGGCAGTCCGTCGGGGTCACGATGACCTTGCCGATCAGGTTGCGCTCCATGACGCCGAAATTGAACTGGTTGAGGACGCCCATGGCGCCGCGCTCGCCGCACGATCCCTTGGGGTGGCCCGGAGGGCGGGTGTTCTTGCACACGAGAATGTGATATTTGGGTTTGGGCATGGTGGCTCCTTGTATGATGTGGTCAACGAATCAGTGGCCGCAGCTTCCTCCGTGACAACTGCTGGTGCCGCCGGAAGGGGCGGCGTCTCCCGAGCCGTAGGTCTTGGCGGCAAACCTGGAGATCAGGCGCTCGACGCGGGTCGTCCCACAGTTCGGGCAGGTGGTTTCACCCGACTTGGTATGGATGGATTGCATGAGGGAGAACTGGTTCGCGCAACTCGTGCAGTGATATTCATAAACAGGCATGGCGTCTCTCCTATCGTCGCGGCCGTTGATCTTCCCACCAATCCACGCATTCCTGGGGGAGCTTCCAATGTTTGATGCCGGCGAGCACGAAGTCAATATAATGGTCTTGCGGCTTGAACTTGCCGGCTGGCTTGGCGATGTGGGTCGTGACCATTTCCTTGGCCGGGATCTGGCCTTCTTCGTGTTCCGGATAAACGTTGATGGTGGAATGGCGGAACGCGCCGGCCGGCACTTCATCCCCGTATTGATCGAGGATTTTCAGGTCTTCCTGCGTGATGTCGAACACGATGCCCCACACCCGGTCGCCGACGGACGGGGTGAGGCCGGCCATCCCGCAGCGCCACTGGGACGACCAGCGGGGAAAGGTCAGGGTATGGTCCGGCACATACGCCCGATGCAGGAAGGTGGCTTCGGGAGCCCGTTCTTTCAGTTGATTGGGGTGGAGAGTCTCGCTGTAGATAAAGTATTTCACGCGTGGTACTTGTACAGAATGGCGTTTCGGGTTGTCAAGTCAGCGAGACAGTCATGAACGCGGAGCCGCAGCCCCGTTCCGCTCTCGTTCGCTCGCTCGAATGGGCTGCCGTTCTGCTTGTGATCGGCGGCGTCGCCGGCTACATTTTCTGGAAGCCGCTGGACCCGATGAGCGATCCGCGGGCCGCGCGAGCGCTGGCGCTGGTGCAGACGCATCCGGCGCGCTCGGCGCCCTCGATCCGCCAGGCGATCGACGCTGTCATGAGAGCCAACCGGACGGCCGAGCGGTCGCCGTCCATCGGCGATTGGGCCGTGCGGCCGGATGATCAGGTCGGCGAGCGGGACGGCTATCGTGTGCGGGTGGTGGTGCGTTTGCCGGGCGATCAAAAGAACCGGTGGGTCGAATGGGAATATCTTTGGAAGGTACGGCTCAGTCCGCCTGCCGTGATTCCGATGTCGCGACCGGCGGTCGAGATCATGCCGTAGTGGCTGTGGGAGGGGCGTCTTCGGGGCCTCCGCCCACCGTGATGTCACTTTTTGGGGTGATGGTCGATGCCGATGTAGGCCTCGACGAAGCGGTCGATCCGGGCCTCGTCGAAGTCGTTGAACGTGTCGAGCCGTGTCCAGGCCGTGAGCGCGATCTGCATGTCCATGTCGTGGTAGGGCGCTAGGATCAGGTGCATGTATTTTTTCTCTTTTTCGGCGCGGGCTTTGTACTTGAAGAAGACACCTGCCAGCTTTTTGACCAAAGCGGGACAGCCCTTCGGGCAGTTGTACTGGATGACCACGCCGCCGTCTTCGAGGTTGTGGACCTGGTATTCCTTGGGGATGGGCTTGTCATAGGCGCCCCATGGGGCGATCCCCGGCATGTGCGGGCCCGACGTGGGGGGATCGCTGTTATAGGGCGCGTGAGGGTCGCCCAGCCGCTTGATGTGGAGATTGCCGAGGTCGGGGAACTCTTTGCCGGGCGGGGAACTCGCCGGCGCGGCCGCCTTCTGCTCGGCCTCAGCCTGGAAGAGACCGGCGCCCAGCAGCCACGACAGCATCACCAGCACGAGCAGACCGCGCGTCATGGCGTGACGGAGACCGAGATTTTTCCGTCTTCGACCTTCACCTGGTAGCAGGCCACGCTCATGTCCGGATTCTTCACGTACTGGCCGGTCTTGATGTGGTAGCGGTAGCCGTGCCAGGGACAGATGACGGTGTCGCCCTTGATCTTGCCTTCCCCCAAGGGGCCGCCGGCGTGCTGGCACATGTTGTCGATGGCATAGATCGCCCCCTCCAGGTTGAAGAGCGCCACCTCGACGTTCTGTATCTCGACGACTTTCGCGGTCCCCGGAGGGATGTCGGAGAGGTCGGCGACATGGAAGAAAGAACCCATCGCCGGATTGTAATCTGCGTCCGCCGGGACTGCAAGGCGGGCCGGGCATCCTTCACCGGATTAGGGGGCGGGGCTGGATTTTCGTCTTGGCCTATGCTATACGAAACGGGCACATCGGGCTGCGCCCTCGTCGTGACGGGGCCTGATTCATCGGAGTTCGTTTTGCTGAAAGGGGGTCTATGGAGCTCACCCTGCTGCTGAACGCCACATACGAACCGCTCCGGGTCTTGAACTGGCAGAAGGCCATCACCCTGCTGTGGCAGGGGAAGGTCGAGGTGCTCGAAGTCTATGACCGCGAAATCCACGGCGTGTCGATCTCCATCAAGCTGCCGGCGGTCATGCGGCTGCTGAAGATGGTCAAGATCCGCGAGGCCCATCGCTCGGTCAAGTTTTCCCGGATCAACATCTTCACCCGCGACGGCTTCAAGTGCCAGTACTGCCGGCGGAAGTTCAAGACGGAAGACCTGACCTTCGACCATGTCATCCCGATCGCCAAGGGCGGCACGAAGACATGGGAAAACATTGTGACGGCCTGCTGGGCCTGTAACAATCGGAAGAGCGGGCGGACGCCGGACGAGGCGACCATGCATTTGCTGAGGAAGCCGGTCAAGCCGAGATGGCACCCGGTGGTCACGATCACGATCGGCATCCGGAACACGCCGGAGAGCTGGCGGGACTACCTCTACTGGAACATGGAGCTGGAGTCGGATATCCCCGAACCGTAACTCGCCCCCTCCCTTTTTAGTGCTTACTTGATCCGGTTGAGGACGATCTCGACGTCTTTGGCCCCCACCATCGTGGGATTTTTTGAAAACTCCCCTTCGATGTCGCCCGGCTGCGCGGGACCCGCGTTGCCGTCCTTGTCCAGTCGCGCGATGATCGCGACCATGCCCTTGAGCTCGGAGCCTTGAATCATCACGTCGGCATTCGTGACGACGAAGGGCTGGGGGAATTGGGGATGCTCGATCCGAAGCGCTGCGAGGGGGCGCGGCGGGCCGCTCGGCCGGCGCACGATCACGAAGAGGACATCAGTGGGAGCCACGTTGGAGATCAGAGCAGGATCGATCATGACGGTGCCTGCAATCGACCCGGAGGCGTCCTTCCCGCCATGGAGAAGGCCCTGCCATGCTGCCGCCCCGGCCAGGACAACGATGGCGACGAAAATGAGCGGGACGGCCAAGCGTTTTTTCACAGGCGGATTATAACCGAGGCATTTTGCCGGGACAACGTATTTACCTGGACGATGCCGTACGGTAAGATGCGCTCGCAGGGAGGAACACATGACATTCGGTTTTCAGATCAATCTCGATGTCAAAGACCGGGCCTGTTTGGTGATCGGGGGGGAAAACGAGGCGGCGGAAAAGACCAGCCGGCTGCTGGAGGCCGGGGCCAAGGTCACCGTCATCAGCCCGAAGCTGAATGATACGCTCAAGGGCCTGGCCGCCTCGGCCAGGATCCTTCATCGGGGGCGCCGGTTCAAGGCCTCGGACGTGGATGGCGGGGTCTGGCTGGTCATGAACACAGTCAAGACCGATGAAGTGTTGAGCCGTGACCTGTTCACGCTCACCAAACGGAAAGGGTTCCTGCTCTGTTCCACCGACCAGCCGGACTACTCGACCTTCACGATGCCCGCTCTGGTCGCCAGGGGGCCGCTCCGGATCGCCATCAGTACCAGCGGGGTTTCGCCGGCTCTGTCCAGTCGGTTGCGGCAGGATCTTGAGCCGTTGTTCGATGAGCGCTTCGCAGTCTTTCTGGAGTGGCTGGATGCGTACCGGGCGCATCTCCAGACAACCGAACCTCATGTAGAAAAACGCCATCAACTATTGAGAGATGCAGTTTCAAAAGTAAAGCTTCAGGCGAAGATTGAGTTTCCCAAGGTCGAGAAGAAGGCTGAGGAGAAAGGGGCATAGACGATGGTGCTGTTGGAGTTCAGCATGTCCCCGCTGGGGAAGGGAGAGAGCGTCGGCAAATATGTGGCCCGTTCGCTGGCGATCGTGGATCAAAGCGGGGTGGAGTATCGCCTTAATCCCATGGGGACGGTATTGGAAGGGGATTGGGACGAGGTCTTCGGTGTGGTGAAGCGGTGTTATGAGCGGATGCGCAAGGACTGCAACCGCATCTCCTGCTCGATCAAGGTGGATTATCGCAGGGGCGCCAAGGGACGGTTGAGCGGAAAAGTCATGAGCGTGGAGAAGCGCCTGGGGCGGAAGTTAAAGACCTAGAAGATGGAAAATTGGAAGTAGCGTTTGGGATCTTTTTTAATGTCCGCGATCAGCGCCTCCACCTCGGTCAACACCTTGTCCGCTCTCTTGTAGAGTTGATCCTGGTTGACCAGCTTGCCGAGTGTGCCGTCACCACGCTCGATCTTGCCGACCAGGGCTTCGCTCTTGGCGGTGACCCCCTCCAATCGTTGATACAACGCGGGGTCGCGGGCCAGTTTTCCCAGGGTGCCGTCCGCGCGATTAAGCAGGGCGCCCAGCTTCTGCATCTCCTCGACGGCCGCCGTCGCGCGATCGTAGAGCGTGCGATCCGTCATCAGCTTGCCCAACGTGCCGTCCCCTTTCTCGATGCTCGCCAGCAGGCGCGCAGTTTTCTCTGACAGCGCGTCCACTTTATGGATCAACTGGACGGTTTGGTTATACAGCGCCGGATCGTTGACGAGCTTGCCGGCCGTGCCCTTGCCCGCCCTGATGTTGCGCAGAATTCCCTGTAACTCTCGCAAGGTCTGGTCCACGTTCTGAAGCGTGGACGTTGCGCTTCCGGCGACGCCGGTGATGTCGGCTTCGCCGCTTCCGCTCAGGACGGCGCCGTCGGGAAGGGGCGGCTGTGCGGGCGAGCCGGGCAGGAGATCAAGATATTTATCGCCCAGCAGGCCCATCGGACGGATCAGAACGGAGGCGTCGCTGTGCAGGAGAGGACGCATCTCGCTGCCGATCGTGAAGTGGACCGCCACTCGGCCTTTGCCGGGTTCGATGGCAATTTGTTTCACGTTTCCGATGTCCACGCCGCTCATCCGGACCGGCGCGCCGACCTTGATGCCCTGGCTGTCGTCCAGGTCGGCGCGGAACGTGGAGGCCGACGTGAAGACCCCCAGGCCTTCGTTCAGATTCATAATGGCGTAGAGAATGCCGGCGACGGCGAGGATGATCACGATCCCTACCTTGAGCTGGGCCCAGGCCATTTCGGTGCGCCGCATCATGCCCGCGTTCCTTCTCCCTTCTCGGCCGCCGGTGCGACCACGCGGACGCCTCCGTCCTTGCAGGGGAAGCAGCCCGGCTCGGCCAGCACTTCCGCCGGCCTGAGGAATGTGCGAATCCGCGGGTCGTCGGATGTCTGGAGCGCATCCACGGAGCCGTCGAAGATCTTTTCCCCCCGGTGGATCATGATGAGCCGATCCGCCACGCGGTAAGCGGTTTCCAGATCATGGGTCACCACGACCTGGGTGACTTGTTCTTCCGTGCGCAGCCGGCAGATGAGGTCGCTGACCAGGTGGGTGTTGATGGGATCCAGCCCGGCAGTCGGCTCGTCGAAGAGGATGAGCTTGGGCATGCACGCCAGGGCGCGGGCGATCGCCACGCGCTTCTTCATGCCCCCGCTCAATTCGGCCGGCATCTTGTCCAGTGTATCTTCCAGCCCGACGAACCGGAGGCTCTCGACCACCCGGTGTTCGATGACGTCGTCCATCAACAGGCTCTCTTCCCACAGCCGATACCCCACGTTCTCGCGAACCGAGAGCGAATCGAACAGCGCCGCGCCTTGGAAGACCATGGCCATTTGGGCGCGAATGGGGCCCAACTGTCGTTCTGCGAGCCCGACGATCTCCCGGCCGTCGATGAGGATCGAGCCGGACTCCGGGTGGAGGAGTCCCAGGATCAGGCGCAGGGTGGTGGTCTTCCCGCAGCCGCTTCCACCCAGAATCACCTGGGTCGCGCCGGAGGGGACCTCAAAGGAGAGGTCCTTGAGGACATACCGTCCGTCGAACTTGAGCGAGACATCGGTGAAACGGATCACGGACTACCACCCCCAGTAGATGAACAGTTTGGTCAGGAAAAAGTCCGTCATCAGAATCAGGACGGATGACGTCACCATGGCTTGCGTCGTGGATTGCCCGACCCCGACCGTGCCGCCCGAAGTGCTGAGACCGGCGTAGCAGCCGACCATGCAGATGATGAACCCGAACACCAGCGGTTTGATCAGGCCGTAGACCAGATCCATGGGACGGAGGGCCTCGAATGCCCAGGTCCAGTAGAAGAACGAGTCGATGCTCAGGTAGAAATGGGCGATCAGATAGCCGCCGAAGATGGCGATCCCGTTCGTGATGACGGTCAGGACGGGGACCATGATGAGGGACGCGATCAGGCGCGTGGTGATGAGTTTCTTGATGGGATCGGTGCCTTCGGCCCTCAGCGCGTCGATCTGTTCGGTGACCTGCATCGAAGCCAGCTCGGAAGCGATCCCGGAGCCCACCCGCCCGGCGATCATCAACGCGGCGAGCACGGGGCCGAGCTCGCGGACGACCGAGGCGCTCACAAGCCGTGAGACATAGGGAACGGCGCCGTACGGCTCGAGCTGGATCGACCCCTGGAGGGTCAACACCATTCCCGTAAAGATGCCGGTCAAAATGACGATGAAGAGCGAACCCACGCCGATCCGGTCCATGTGATAAACGGTTTCCCTGGCCTACCAGGGCCGTTGGAATTCGCTGGTGGGTGCCACTTCAAAGGGCGCGTGCAA